>Ga0181612_151958_pt1 | contig 17570 bp, 9 predicted proteins | sample HoacroProtozoa21_FD_119630 | JGI IMG/M metagenome (GOLD analysis project Ga0181612, IMG submission 119630) | Hoatzin crop microbial communities from Cojedes, Venezuel. Combined Assembly of Gp0051906, Gp0051904, Gp0051908 | reverse complement strand
TGCTCCATCACCCTCAGAGTAAAGTTCTTCCTCAAAGAAGTCACCCATCCTTAGACTGCAAAGAAGATGAAAAAGCAGATGTAGCCTTCAGTTCAGTGTATTTGAACCATACTGAAATTAAGATCTTATTCCCTATTTGATTGGAAACTTTGGAAATAAGGAAGAATAAAGCAGTACAGATGGGATTCCATTTTAAAAATGGCTAATCAATAAACAGTCATATTGCCTTAGTACAGCAAGGAGAGGCTTATTAAATCAGGGAAGTGATTGAAATGGGAAAATATGTTTTGGATTGCTGTTTGTTTTGGGTTTAAAAGGCGGAATTGAGCCTTCCACCTCAACACTTCCTAGCTCACTGACTAGTCTGGTGACAGGGTCTGACTCAATTCCTAATAAAATCAGCAATATGCTTTCCATTGTTAGTAGTGAGAATGGGACCATGCTATGGGTGCAGAGGAGCTTCTCCTTTATACCTTTGGGGAGAAACTTCTGCTACTAATAATCGTCTTTGCTGAAATCTGTAGTAAGTGTTAGATGTTCTAAATAAGTCTATGAAGAGGGGTTGTGTTCAGTACACTGTCTCTCTGCAGTTTTTCCTCTTTGAAGCCAGGGAAATATATTCTGCATCTGCTTTGACATGCTTTCCTGCTCTCATAAAATGTGCATTCTGTTCTCATGGAGAGTGCTTTTGAGGCAGACACCACGGGACTTGGCACAGTAGAATATCTTTGAAAAAAGGTTGGATTCCACCCAGACACACCTATAAACTAGCAATTATGGCCTGCTTCTGGAACAGTGTGAGCAGGCTGAGGAAGGGGCTGATTCCAGGGTAGAATCTCTGATGATTAGAGTCGGGTGGCCTCTGGACCCTCTCTTTAAAAATGAACAACCTGCTGCAACTGTGTTTTTGAGGAGGACGAAGTCCTAAGCATGTGTGGTGAGGCATGCTCTCAGAGTATACCTGCAGGGGTGGATTGCACTGAACATTGACACAGAGGGCAGAGTATAACCAGAGCCTCCTCTCTTCTTTACAGCCTCCTGGTGAGGTGAACAGCCTGCTATCCTCCTTCTTTCCAGGCACTGTTGGCTCTCAGACTGCCAAAACTCTTGTTCTCCACTTTAGGTGATGGCTTTGTGGACTCTCCAAAGATTACATATTCACCCTATGCTATGAATGATACTCGTACCATATTGCGAGATTTGCTTACCAACTGCCATTGCCATTTATATTAAAGACATATCCCTGCCTACAAGCCCTACGTACATGTGAAAGAGACTAAACAGTAGACGTTTGTTACATCTTGCTTAGACCTTGCTTGCTAGGATTATCAGAAGCTGAAGCAGTCAACTTCAGCCAGAGGCTAGCACTAATCTCTATGAATGTATCGGGGGCTGTTCCTCTTGACAAAGGATCGTGTTCCCATTGACCTTCCTTCTGAAAGGTAATTTAATTGAGATTCCCTTTTCCCTCGTTAGTTGCTGGAGGGAACTGAGAATATTTGAGAGATCACTGAGCAGCAGAGACTCCGCTGGCTCACATCATCAGAAACAATGATGAACTCAAGGGATGGTTTAGTTTATTAATCATCAAACTAGTATTTATCAAATCTGTATCAGCATGTTCTTTTTAACAAGAAGCCAAGAATTCTGGCTGCACTGTGCTTCAGCACAGTACTTGGCATAATGTCTTAGAATGTGAGATGAATCATTGTCACAGCTCCTGGCTGTTCTTTCTGACACCTTCACTTGACTTCGGTTTGACTCTTCCCTCGCTTTGAACCATGAAGACTCCCACGACCACTTCTGTCTTTCATCATCTTAGCAGAGGAATTAGTAGGAAGTTATGAAGTAGTGCATCCAGCGTAGTCTGGATGGAAGGGTGATAGGTCACCACTTGTTCCACTGACCCCTTATCCAGGACTGACACAGACACATCGTATCCACTTGGATGGATGGGTATGGATGTAGAGACCTTCTACCTAAGACTTCTTGTCAGGACATAGCATTGGAATTTCATAAGGTTATTACTGAGTGGTGAATCCATACCTTCCTTTCTTCATTAGTGGAACTGGATAATGACCTCCATATACACCATTTGCCTAGGCTTCTGTGAAGTTTCTCAGGGAAAAGAGTCACATCATAAGGAGATCATGCCTACACATCATGACATATAACTTGTGGTGGAATGCTTCTCCCCTTGATAAAGATCATCTGTTCTTCTGTGAGAAGGATTTTCTGTTCTCAGAGATTTTCAGTGCGAGCTGAAAAAGCTCCAGAAAATGTGCTTGTCTGGCCAAATGGACCAGGTTTTCAGTGTTATAATTCTGGAGGACAAATCTCACACCATTATGTGTTCTGGCTTTGCTAGTTGTGAAAGAAATAGATTGTGTTCTGTTCCTTTCCTTCACATTTCTTTATTAGGCTTTTTTTATCTTCATTCACTGGTGAAGGAGGCTTCTGTATTTTCCCATTTTGTGAGACTAACGTGTCTTACATGGCTGGTCACAGTGTAGCTAGTAGAGCGGCCTGTGGCTGGTTCATGAAGAATACTGTAGAGGGCTGAAGCCTGTCCACGTGATTCTGGATGCTGTTACCATCAATAGCTGACAGGTTTAAGTGAATGGTTACTGCCATGCAAGCACACGGTAAATCTGTAGACTCCTAAACCAGAACTTCTTTCTGTCATGTAGATCATGTTAGAACTCAGGGTACATCTGTAAGAACGTAACAGTTGTACCTGGTCAGACCAAAAATCCATCCAGCCTAGTATCCTGCCTCAAACTGTGACTATGGGGAGAAGGCTACCAGGAAACTAAGAACGAGCCAATCATATATGGTAGTGTCCTCTAATACTCTGTCCAGCTACATGCGGTTTTGTGTATATAATAACTTCTGATGGGTGTCTCTTCCCTGTTCTTGTTCAATCTCACGTTTAGCCCAATTACTTTTTTTAGCATCCACAGAATTATTTGGCAACAAATTCCAGAGGTCACCTCCTTTTGTTTGTTTTAACTTCTTTCCTACTAACATAATTTGATGCCTTTGGCTCTTTACTGAAGAGACAACAAACACTTCATCCCTGTACGCTTTCTCCCTGATGTTTATGATTTTGTAGACATCTATTGTAGTTAGCATAGTTTATCCCTTCTTCAGGCTGATGATCTCTAGCCTAGTAAGTTGTTGCTCATACACAAGCTGTTCCATGTATTTGATTATCTTTATTACCATTCTTTACAATTTCTCCAGTTTTGCTATGTCGTTCTTCATGGGGAAATCACAACTGCCCACAGTGTTCAAGGCGTGAATGAACTATGGGTTTTACAGTGATATAACAATATTCCTTTATTTTCTCTTCCTTTCCTAATAGTTCCTAACTTTCATGGTGGGTAGGCGTTGACAATATGGGGCACTAAAAGCGTGTTTTCATGGTACTATATTATCGTAACCTCAAGATCTTGCTCCTGAGCTATAATGATCAGCTGAGGGCCAATCGTTTCATAAATGATCCCAGAATTGTTTTGCCCCCGTACATCACTTTGCATTCATCTAGAAAGAATTTAATCTGTCATTTTATTGCCTAGAGACTTACTTCTGCGAGGACCTTTCTCAGTTCTTCACAGTCAGCAAGCCATCATCCTTATTACTGTGCATATCTTAATATCATTATAAAGCCTCACTGCTCACCTGTTTTTCCAGGTTGCTTAGGAATATGATGAACAACTGCATCCACTGCACAAATCCCTGTGGAACTCCACTAATGACCTCCCTCCATTGCAAGAGCTGTCTGGCTAACCTACTTACCTTCTGTTGCCTGTCTTCTAACCAGTTATTTATCAGCATAAAGACCTTCCCTAAAGCTCTGGCTGTTAAGTTTCCATAGAAGCCTTTGATAAGGGATATTTTTTTTTAGAAAATTCAGAGTAGGCTATTTCAACCACACTTCCTTTATCCATGTGATTTGTTGACCTCATTCAGTAATCCTGTTCAGAAGTATTCCCATGCCTGATATTTTCAGAGCCAGCCACTTAGCACTGTTTTCACAGCCTCAGTGTTTCCTGCTGCCATTAAAGAGGTGTTCAGAAAATGTTTGGTGGTCCTGAGAATGCTGTTTGCATGAAAGACAAAAAATCCCAGCTTGGGAGCTACAAATGTGTGGAACAGTATCAAGCCATCTTCATATGGTGTATCAGTGAAAGACAGTGAGCTTATTTCCTACCAGTTAAACTTTGCATGTTTATTTTACCCCATTTTCATTAATTTTCTCCGTTCTGTTCCCTCAACACCCCTTTGTCTTATGGCCTGGGTGCCATTTTGCAGGTGAACAAAAATGCAGTTGAAAATATTTTGGTTTGTATGTTCTTGCCCATAGCAGAAGGGCCAACAGAGCCTGAACATGGCTGTTAATGTTATCCTGAGGACAGAAACATCTCTGCTTGTGGTAAGACCTATATTCTGAATATGTGCCTGATTACATGTTTCAGAGAACATCAGCCATAGATACATAATCTTTCTTTCCTGAAAACTTAGTCTATGGATCTCTTAGGCTGAACAGGGAGAGCTATTTTCATAGTTAGGTGGAATTTTTGAATCATAATTTTGAACACAGGAACATGTGTCTGCTAGAGTCATTCATTGAATCTGGGCCCCTCTTGACCTTCTTGCTGAGAAACACCTTTTTTTCCCTTCCCTGCTATACAGGCAGGAGACACCATGTAATTGCTGTAGTTTGGGACAGAAGTGTTCAGTGGCCCCGAATGTATGGTTGCTTAGCTCTTCATTTTGGTCTTGCAAATGATGATGTGGTCTTTCTCCATAAATTGGAAGCATAATGGTCTAATGTATTGTACAGCGGAGGGTGAAGTAATGTAGCACGTGCATTATCCTTTAATAAATCCATCACTTGATATTATCTTCTGGTAGATACCTGGTACCTGTAGATTATCTATCTACTTCCTTCTTTATTCATTTTTGTAATAAGAACAGGTGTGTGCTTACTGCTATTAGAACATTTTTGACTGTTTGCAAGCTATTGGCAAGAATTTTAACGGTATTTGAAGATATTTACTTTTGACTGTTGCCATTGTGATCCTAAAAATGGCATTTATTTGTAGAACAGGAGAACAAGCTTTTGAATGATTTTGAAGCACATCCCTTGTGTCTATTAAGAGAGAAGGTTATTCTTGTCCTCCTTTGCTCTGAGACATAACCGTCTATGTCAACATCCTAGAGGAATGAAGGATTCATTGGTATTGTGCAGAAACTAGGTTGATTTTTCTTTCATCTCATAATGTGTTGTTAGGGCATGTTCAAACAAAGTGAGCAACATCGATGCTGCAAATACTATGATGCTGATGAAAATTGCAGGCACGCTAACTTATTGCAGTGCAAATAGATAGAAAATAAAATACTAATGTGACTAAAAAAATTTAATCTTCTTTTGTACAGGGAAGGACACCAGTATAAAAAAATATGCTGAAAGAAAACATAGCGTCATCATTAAAAATAATGCAGTTTCTGGATTTTTATATGTAACTTTTAAACTGAAAGAATAGCCACAAATGTTCACTCTTAAATTAATGTGAGTCTTGAAAAGTAATTCTTCTGTCCAGGAAATTCTGTTTAGAAAAGTGTAGTATATTGTTTTATTTCCAAGCAGTGAAGAGTCCACCATTTTGATGCACATTCCAATGTAGTTTGGAGAGTCAGGAGTCTTGAATGACTGACACCTTTTCTAACTTATGCCTCTGTCAAGGATTGGGTATGACAATTCAGATTATGATCGGTGTCAGTCTTCGTGATTGTTTCTGTTCCGCTGACGTATCAAATGACAAAATAAAACTGTAATTGAACTTGCAGTGGCATCTGAAATACTGTATAGCTAACAACTCTACTGTACTTCAGTAGTGGAAATGAAATTAAACTATGAAGCATGACGTGGAAGGAGCAAGATGGATGACACATGTTACTATACTTACTTGCCAGGACTGCACAGGAATGCGACTAATAACATCATCGATGGCAACTTGTTTCTTTCCATTCAGAGCAGCAGGCACAATGCCAGTTGCCCTTTTTGTTCAGCAGTGTTTCTTGTTTTGTTTTTCTTTCCTCTTCCTAAGGGCCAGTCCAGTTGCAGAGCCATTCTGTAGCTGGTGGTTCTGTCTCCGGGTGATAACCCACATGTAAATTCATTGACACAATGGCTGTTCATACATCCAGTCATACAAGAATGGCTAATTTTGTGTTTTCAGTTTTGTAGGGCCGAATGTGCTCACATCCTGGTCTGCTTCATGGCTGGAACTTAGTTACATAAGGTGGAGCGTGCCTGCTGTCATCTGAGTTCATCCAATCATCCCATCAAGTCAGATTGCACTATTATTTATTCATTGATTGGTGGTGTAGCCATCTGTTCATATGCTCTAGATTATAATTATCTGCTTTTTCAAGCTTGATCTTTTTTTATATTCCCCTGTTACCTTGTCATTTGAATTCTGACCAGACATTGCCAGAGGTGTTACTTCATCCCTGTCTGTTTCCCAGCCAGTGAGTTCCTTCAGCTCATTGTCACAGAGATATCTTTGTTGGTAACCATTTTCTGGGCTTTAAAGCATGCACTGGTATATCTAGCAGTAAAAGCCTCAGGATTTTTTTCTGAAGAAGGCCACAGCCAGCTCTACCTCAGAGCTCAAGAGTAAGAATTGGAAACCCCAAAGCTGAGCCCCAAAATTTAGCCTAGAGTTTCTCCAAATCACCCACTGACAGCTTTCTGTGACAAGCAAAAGTAGTTCTAAGAGTTCTTCTAGACACTTGGGAAATTTCCACCACTAATTTTTTTAAGGATTGTGAACTCATACACACATTTTTGTGACCTCGCATGCACATTTCCATACTGTCTGGATCCCTGTCTCAAAAAAGTAATGTCAGATCTTCTGCTTCTGGACCAGGCAGTGCAGCTGATGATGAATGGTCTTACTACAAAACCAGAGCTGTTCATGCTGGCTAGAGAGATTCTGTTTGTTATCAGAAAAGCAGCCCAGGTTCTCAGCTCTGTTCTCAGTCAGGTTCTTTACTCCATTTTTGATCTCAGTCCTGATGATGTGAGGTTTTGACTGGAGCCAGAAAGTCTGCAGGCGGTCAGTCAGTCAAGGTTCACCTGGTAGCAATCTTGACCAATAATCTTCTGTGGGTGAGCAATGAGTTTCTTCTACCCTACTGTAGTTAGTATTCTGGTGGAACTAATTAAAATGCTCTTGGTTGGAAGGAGCTAGTTCTCAGGGTGACTTGAACTGAGTGCTGAAGTCTCCTGTTGGCCCAGTGTTTCAGCCTTGTGACTTGTTCACTGCTGCAACTTTTGATGGAAGTAACTTTCTTGAATACTTCTTCAGTAAAGTATATGAGATACCATTATACACGGATGTTTCACTTCTCCAGTAGGGGTACTCTTTCTGGATATTGTACCTCTACAAAACAATCTTAAATTCTTTGGTTGAAGTTTCCAACTTGTATCCACAGTCAAAGAAATTAATATGTTTGTTGCTCCTTGCTTCATCTCATATCTTTGGGTTGAGCCAACAAGATGGATGTCTCTTTTTTAAGTTGACAACACCAGAAATCCCCACAATGTTTTTGAAGGATTGACAAACCCAAGAGGTTTGACCCGTTTGAGAGGCTTGCTGAGGCTGACCACGGTAACTGACCATGGTGACAGCAGGCTGCCTCTTACAAGATTGCTGTGGAGCTTCTTTCCATCGTTGGAGCACATTTCAATTACGGCTCAAGCTACATTCCAGCTGGAAATTGTCTCTGCTCCTAGCGTTGGCCAGATGACCATAAGGAGCTATCGTTTTTCTTTCATAAAGCTATATGCCATATACAGGTGTCCATAACTGATGTGTCAGTTAATTGCATAGTGTCACTGTTTCTGTATGTGCTACGATACTGCCCAGCCTCAACCACAGCCCGAGTAAACAAACATCCAAGGGTAAAAAGAGATTTTCTGGTAACTGGAGATCTTTAAGATGCTTGGGCCTTGTGTTCATTAATTTTCCATGTTTATTCTTGCCTCTCCTAGAACTGTTTCATCTTGTGTTCGCAGATGATGTAGATGTTATTTGAACGATATCTGGTTTTGGTGTCCCGCAGGCAAAGAGAAAGTAAATGGAGCTGTACTGATCAGCAGTGTGTCCCTTCAGAAGCATCTGCTCTTTTGCACTGCCATGCTCATGTAGCAATAGTAGAATTTCACATATGGACTGAATGTTTTGAATAGTCATGTGGCTGGTTATTAACCTGTTTTTAGAAGCTGCAGTTGTTTATATAAAAACAGCGCTTTGTCCAACAAGATTTACTTGTTCTAAAAAAGACTTAGTAGAACAGCAGAAATGTTAGTAAGTAGAGAGGATTGTAGTTACCCCCAGAAATGCAAAGAAGTTTCCATTAGTTTCTTGGTTGTTGGAAAAGGGAGATACATTTTTAGTGTCAGTTTTCTAATTAGCCAGAGTTAAAGACAACATATACATGTTACTTGTATGGACATTGTTCTTTCATAGTTCAGGGTGTAGGGTCACAGAAAAAGTCCAACTAAAAGTACACTGTTTAAACAAATTCAGGAATTCATTACTGGAGAATACCACTCATTCATCCTATGTACTGTCCTGCATCCTGCACTGGTTGGTGTGAGATGCTCACTGTGAAAGTTAATGCAGTGTCTTCAGACTCTGTAGGAGGGTGAAATAGACAGGAAGTAAAAGAGGATGAAGAAGTACATTTTCCGTTGAGCCTTCAACAGCTAGAACTCCAGCTGCTGTCAATGGGGGCCATGCAGGGTTTGTTTACTCCAGCTTCCTAGCTGATCAAAGCAAGGAAAAAGTTTCCTTCTGGGAAGGGACAGAGGCAAAAAGTAAATTGTGTAGGAACAAGGTGCGTCTATTCTTCACTGGAGTGAAGTTAAGTGGAGCAAGAGCAGAATGGAGGAGGCTCAGGAGGTTGTGAAACAGATGTTTACTGTTTAGATGCTACAGATTTTGTGTTGAATGCCCTGACACACACTGCATTCCTCCTGAGAATTTGGAACTCTGACTGGAAAAGTGAAGTGAATTATCTTTTCTTTTTTGATGATGTTTATTTTGTAATTTTCTGATATTGTAAAATTGAAACCAGTGCTATCTCTTGTGAGGACTTCTGGGATAACTCTTAGTGTATGATAAGATGCTGTGTTTGTTAATGCATTGCAGTTGATTTCACTATTAAAATACAGAAAGCTTATTTCTTACTTAATTGTAGTAGTGTTCTCTTATACCCTCCCAAACCCCTTAAAAACTAAATAATGCAAAAAGTAGATTCATCAGGCAAGTGAGAATTCTGCAAAAGTGGTCAAAAATCCATGGCACCTTGCAGGCAGGGAGCCTGCGTGAGCACAGCATGCCTCACAGATTTCGCTAGCCAGTGATGGTTCTGTGATGGCTTTTTCCATGTTACACATATGCCTGTGTGTAGGGTGTGAGGAATTGGGGTATTCCAGACAGAGGAGGAATGTGAGCTAGCAAGCCAAGACGTATCCACCTAGACAGTGGTATAGTGGTGTGCTTAGAAGTTAAGATCACTATCTTCTAACTGCGATGAACGTGAAACTGAGGCCTAGTACTTGCTTCCTTTTCATCTCAGATATACATGTGCATTTTATTCTGACAATAACGTTTCTTCTAATTCCAGAACAGTGATGATATCTGTTATGAAATCTCCAGTGTTCTGAGATGCTTTAAAAATGCATGAAGGATCATGTCAAATATTCATAGGAGCTATTCTCTTCTCCTAATGCTGTAGGTGAAAGATACAGCTCCATCTTTTTCAAAAGACAAGGTGTAAGGGAGAAGATACATTTTCCTGCAACTCAAATTTTGTCCCGTTGATTTGTTTTCTAGCTTCAATTAGCCATACAGTTATAAGTCAGTGAGACTCAGGTTCCTATACTTTCTTTTTATCATACTCTCCTTTGCTCTTTTTCATGTAGAGCGGTATTTGCTTCTTGACGGTATTTATGTAGCAGATCCTGGTATGTCCCGGTTACATGTATTTAGAAACTCAAGTTAGGGTACCATATAAATTAAAGTAACTATACAGCGATTCTGCATTCTGACATGATGTACTCCTTAGATATGGTGTGAATGAGTGGGTGTCAGAAGTGCTGCAGAAGTGGGACTCTAGAAATAACATGTTCTTACTGAAGATCTTTGAGTACAGATGGCAAATGTGTAAAGTGTTGGAGTCGGTAAGATGGACACTTCCTCTCTGGAACAGTCTGGTTCTGTATGAGATTGCAAGCACAAACCTTTTTCACTGACAAGCAGAAGAAAATAATTTTCTTGCTGGAACTGAAACTGAAGCCATTACCTCAATAAATCTGCCAAGATGTGCAATGGGAAGCTCTATAACGGAATGGGAAGAGATTTTTTGAGAAGTGTTAGAAGGAATATTGAACTGACCATGCAAATTCAGCTGAAGATCTTTAGTGGATTAAATATATGGTGAAATAAAACCTTCTGTATCCACAGGGAGAGATTAGCAGCAGATGGCAGTGGTACACAGCAAAGCATTTCTTTAATTCTGAATTCCTTCAGGGTCTGTAGGAGGAACTATTAGAAACTCTGTAAAGGGAAAAGAGGAAAGAAGGATGTTTTATTGTGAAAAAGCATATTACAGCACTCTTGCCTAACAAAATGATGTATAAAATCTGTACTTTTCTGTAAGGGAGAGCATGCTTGAAACGGGTAAACTAAGAAAGAAGAGACTATTGCTAGTCTTAAACTGCACTATTTTGAGGGATAAAAGTTCAGCTGAGAAACTTTATTGCAAGGTTGGAAGAAACTGCAGATGCATCTGGTGTCTGTTTCCCTCCTGTATAGACTTATGTCTTCCCTTTTTATGCTTTTCGTTTCACCTTCCCTAAAGTGTAATCATCATAACTGAAATTAGTGATAAATTCCTATTGTCTGGATTTCATCTCTCTTTGTAGAGAAAATGTGTTTAGGCTACGGTGAGAAATGGATGCTTTTAATGTCCAGGTTACCAGAATACCATTTATTTTGTGTGGAATTAAACCTGAAAATAAAAGAAGGTTATTCTCACAAAAGCTACAGTACCTTGAAAATGGTATTGACATAGGTCAGCTCAACCCACACATTCTGAAGATCAATACATCAGAAGAGCAATTAAGTAAGTGCTTGTGTAAATACAACATAGAATTAATTTTCCTGTGTGATACTGCATAATATATGAATTTGTTGCAATATGGTATGATAAGTCTTCTCTTAATCCACCTTGCTAAGAATGCTGCATCAAACTGAGTGAAGATACCTGACTTGTAAGTGAAATCACTAACTCTACCCTGTATCTATAGAAGTTGGCATTAAAGCTGAGCCTGAAATGGAGAAATCGTAGGAACTGTAAAACTTAGACTAATGATACTCTAGCCAGAAGGTTAGTTTTTCAATATCCATACTTGTGAGTGTGCTCAAGAAACACTGAAATTTCAACATGTTCAAACACAGTTTCTACAGAAAAAAATCAGATAGATCGGCTTCCAGAAGCTCTTTGTTGCTAAAGCTATAGTCTAACTTTGATGTAATTCTGCTGACTGCAGCAGACTTAAAATATGCAATTGCTTCTTAAAAACTGAGATATTAAAATAAGAAGTTTCAATGGATTTGAATTAAAATTCGTTATAAAACTTCATTTAACAAAAGGCACTCAGTAAGAGGAGACTGCTTTTGTCTTGGTCTCTTTTTATTGTTATTTTACATTACTTGAAATGGGAACTTGAAGTACTTTTTTTAAACAGAGAGATTGTAGAGTTTCACTTAAACTTTTGTAAGTGCCTTTAAAACCTCCATTAAAAAGCTATTTTTGTAATTTCTTACAGTACTACACTTCTCCAAATCACAAAAGAAATCACTGCCTCCTACACTGGCAATAATAAAAAAGGTTTTGCATTTTGCAGACATTAGGGATTGATCTGTATAGCAGCTCGTGGAGACAGGTATGCTAATATCTCCCTGTTTTACAATAGAGAACTGAAGCAAAAGAATAGGGAAGAGATTAAGCTTTTTGAGGCCAAATTAATCAGGCGTTACCCACAGCTTCTAATACTGACCTTTATATTAGTGTAAATGATGAGAAAAAGATTTATTTTGGGCAGCAGATTCTCAGTCCTTACATCTTGCATTTGAAAATGCTTTGGTGCTTGTCTGGGTCACATAGGGAATTGGTCATGGCCCTGAGACAAGAGGCTGCTCTCAGCTTTGTATTTGTCCCATCATTGTTTTCCTCAGATCTTGAAGTGAAATTGTTTTCTTTCTTCATCGATGGCAGTGTTCCAATGTAACTAAAAGATATCTGTCTCTGCAAAGATACTGAATAATTTGTTTTATGGACAATTGAAATGGCATGTATGTGCAGACACATAAAGTTAAGGAGCTGCTCTGGGTTTTTATTCTAGTTGGTGATTAAAGCATATTATAATGTTTCTCCTCAACTGTATGTAGATTAAGAGATGCTTCCAAGTGGTGGATGTCCTGGACGGTTCTTCCCTTTCTCCTGGCTTCAGCTGTGTATGAACCATAGAATACATGTTTTTTCTGTGAAGGTTTATTCTGTGCCCATTTCTGGACATCTCTGACCTGTCTTCTCTTCTGCTTTGCATTCCTTTTATGCTTGTGTAATTCTACCAAAATGATGGCGTTTATACTGATGTCTGCTTGTGGAGAACCAGGGCGTGTATTCTGGTTCTCCTAATTTGAAATTAGGTGGATCTTTGTGTAAATTTTTCACTCGTATGATGCCACAAGAATTAGGTTTACTACCCAACACCCCAATTTTGTAGTAAAAGAAACAACCTAAGTAGAGTTATTAGACAACGTAATCTACTTCATAATGGACAGAGCACTGTCAGAAGGATTATCAGAAAGAGGAGATGCAGATATAATTACATCAGTATACTACTGGCAAAGTTTTGGTGCTAGAGCAAGGTACAGCTCAAGTGACGACACTGAAGTGTTGAGTTAGGCAGGCCCATACTTCTCAGCCTGCAGACATATTTTGCACGCACTTCTTTTTACCTCTCATAGGCCTCCAGAACACCAACAGCAGATGAGGAACAGCTATTATATCCGTATGACTTCATACCGCCTAACAATAAAGTCCCAAGTTATCCATTTGCCACATGGTCTTCACTGTAGAAGAAGTGGGAAATGGAGATATTTGTGTTTTGCTTGGGTTAGCATTTGACCCAGAGAATGAAGGTAGGATTTGTGCAACCAAATGGTGGTTTGGTCACAGAAGTAGTATGATTTACATTCGGACAGCTACAGATTTTGACCTTTTAATCTGAGCTGATTTTCTGGGCTATCTTAATAACCAATGGAGAGAGAAAAGGCCTGCTAAGTCGTTGGAGTATAGTTGACATCTGAAATGATGCAAATGAACCATATTGTAAAGCCACTTACTTCTCTCTACTGGTAATAAAGCAGTTGTAGGGTGACTCAGATTTAAATGTTTACATTCAAGGTATTAAATTTATGTGTCTGGACACAGGGGATACAGAAATGCCAGAAGTTGTCCCAAAACCTAGCAGAGTTAAAGCACGGCAGTGTTTGCTGCCAAACATCCCTTGGGAACTAAGGAAGGTAAGGGAATACTTCTAGAGCGGCAAGGCTTTCCTGGTGAAACATTAAAAGAACTTCACATAAAGTCTGAGGCTCATGCAGCAGTGAATAAATTAAACCATAACACAAATAGAACATAAAGAATTCACATGCAACAGCAGTGTGAAATCAAGGATTGTGTGGACGGTAATGAGAACATGATTGTGTATCCTCCAGAACTTTAAATTTTACCTTGAAGTTAGCAAATCTGTTAAGAAGAAATGTTATTTATCTAAATTTCAAGACACATTTCAAAGAAGATCTCTGGGCATTTATAGATAAAAACATGTGTGCATCTTGATTTAGCCTATTTCCAAGGTTACCTTATTCTAGTTAGTAGATGAAGGGGCATTAAATGAGTTGAGGTAGTGTGAAAGGCCTCAATCAGCCACATGATGCTCCAAGCCAAATATTTGGGAATGACTTCAGAACATATGCCAACACTGGTTGACTGTACTTCTGTCAGGGCATACCTCTGGCATCTTGTCAGGTCAACTGTACGTCCTCTTTCAGTTTTGGAATAGCATAGAGATTTGGGAGCTGAAGATTTGGTACGGTGAGAGCTGCATGCCACTCTAATGTTGAAGGTTAAGTGCTGCTGCTCTGTTGGGTTATTGAAGGCTTGTTTGGTCCTCAGTGGAAAGAAGCCTTGTATTGCTAGAATGAAACCCGAGTTACTAACAAGTATTACAAAATTCCATTTTTTTGACACAAAGGGATAACATGGAGGGTTCTGGGAAGTTAGCTGTAATGTGGATTTAGTATTAAAAGCTCTGAAATCTAGCCATTAAACAATGGTGTCATAATCTGCTACCTCAGAAATTAGCTTTTTCCTCTTAGATTACTTTCTTCTAACTCATCCCCTGTCATTCAATTCAAACCGTAGCTGAAAAAAAGATTGTCCTTTCCTACTCTTATGTCTGTGTGTTGGCATTCTGGGATAATCCTATTGGTTCCCAAATATCTTTTGTTTCAAATTCTGCCTGTCTCCCTTCCTGCCATTCTCCTTCCTGTACACCACGCAGTGATATCTTAAACTCTTCAGATTACTTTCCACCTCTGTCATTTGTTCATTCCAAGTCTCTTGCCCAGTATTTTTAGACTGATCAGCCTCTTGGTACACATTGAACTCCAGTTCCTTCACGTGGAATTAAAAATCTGCCCACTTAATTTATGATGACTTCATTTCTTGTACTTCTGTGTTTTGTTTTCTCTGACATCTCTATGCTGTAAAAAAAGGCACTGACTGTCTTTCACTGGAAGGTTTTTTTTGCAACCTGTACAATGCTAAGGGTGTGCTGTAATAATAATTATAAACATTAGTGCTGGCGGAATTTTTTAGCATTAGCACGATTGCTTCTCTCTCCTCTTGTGTCGTGGGCAATGGAGTAAGTCCTGTACCCCAATGCATGTTGTTGTCTCTGTTGCAATGATGTAGTTTCTTTTGGTGCTCAGAGGGGACAGTGTACAAGCTTACAGCTCTCACTGGCACCAAGGACCGTGCTTGCTGTGCAGTACTGATGTATATTCTCTGATATCTATGTGCTCCTCTTCAGCCCAGGAGAGACCTCTCTGTCAAATGTGTCAATAAAATGTAAATGGTTGAATACCTTTCATTGAGGTTTTAATCAAAGTGGCCCACAGGACTCTGTAAAAGTAGCTGAAATTGGGAGATTGACAGGAACACAGCAGGAGCATGACCACAGCAATGCACTAGCCAGTTCTAATGGCTATAATTTCACAACACTATTAAAGAAAATTGCAGAAGACACAGTGGTCTGCGTTAACCCTATCTGTAACTGTTGTCTTTTACAGAGTTGCACAAGGTGGGACTTGGCGAATGTGGTCCTTTCTCTGCAATTAAACTGCATCTTTACACCTGCTATTAGATAGATGCACAGATGCTGACTGAAATCCATTGGCTTTAACACACTAATATATGGCAGACTTGTCAGAGAAAACTCAGATTGGCATTAGATACTGTGATTCATGAAATAAAATTAAGTACTAAAAATAGAATGCATTTCAGAATTAAGTGTACAATTGCTGCAAATGATCAGTTAATTTTTGGAAGAAGAGCAGATTGTATCACTTGTATTTAAATAAAAACAAATTCTAAAACATAGTAGTAGCACAGGAAAAATGTACTCACTACACTGCATTAGCTTGTCTACAATTCACAAATGATACTACCAGGCAGCGAAACAACACAGCTGCCTTACAGAAGCACTCAGTGTGCCATCCGTGTGGCTACAACTTGTGAACATCTGTGCAGTGTCCAGAGTATCAGCAATAGTACTGTAGGCACAGGTTAAAAGTACTGATGAAGTTAGAGTCAAGACATTTTTAAAAGAAGTGTGAAGACTGAATGAACACACACGTTTATACTAGTACAACTTCACCCTTATCAAAATTGGTTTGACAACATAAGAGTGATCATCCCCTAACTGATACACTTGTATTGGTATAAAAAGCAGCGTATAGATCAAGCCCACACACCAGGGAATGAGGAGGAGCCCCTTAAAAGTTTTAAGAGAGCTCCCGCTCCTTCTAGGCTGTAGTAATACTAGCGGCTGCTCCAGTTTCAGTTCACTTATAAACATTGAATCCAGCCCCCAGCATCATTTCACTGAGGTCACTTGAGATAAAAATTGAATTATTCATTGTGTTTTTAGAAGTTTTTGAACTTGAAATGTTGAAGAGTGCACAGTCTATTCTATGTAAAATACTGAATGACTTCAGAGAGCAATGTTGATTTTGCTCTTGGGGCTCTGCTGCTCTCCATAAAGCATTCAGGCAATGTTCTTGTAGTTTATGATGTCAGAAGTGTAATCCCTTGAGTGAATTGTATATATTTGTATTCATGCCAGGTCATCTTATTACCCTAAGGCTTATAGTCAGTCCAGTTGCTTCCACCAGCTGACAGGTTTTTAAAGTCTGGGCAGCACTTGTCTTCAGTAGCACCCATATCTCAGGTGAGGGTGAAGTCCCAGGCGTTAAATGTGACGTCATGATAGGATGAGGAGAAGAGTGTTAAAAGTTCAGGTCCATTCCATCTGATCCTAATAAATGTTTATGACAGCCTGAGCCCGCCCTTTTTCTTTCAGATGCTAACAGCTTTTGTAAAAGTGGGTATAATTTTTCTGAATCTGAATCTTTGTGTCGTTTTTAAAAAATACTCAAGAGGAATTTTTTCTATCCATCTCAAGCACTATACTGTTTAAAATAATACAGCACTTTTAAGCAGACTGCTTTGAATTTCCTATTGCTGTTGAGCAGTTCCCCAATGTAAAATAAAAGCACTTTATGGGAGAAGAAGAGAGAAGAGTCTCTGCTGATGGTAAGGACCATTGTCTTTCTAGGGAAACAACTTAAATTGTAATTACCTATAATTCTAATTCAACAAACAGGGAATTGAGAAAAATGACTTGAAACTCAGTTTTCAACGATTTTCATTGATCTCAATATAAATTACATTTGTGATAAATAGGCAGTCTTCTAGACATTTTTTCTAGTCTAGGAACAACACAATATGAGCAATTATGAAAGTATATTACTGATCTTATTATTTATGTCTATTTTGTATTTACGTCTGGCAATGATTATACACTGATTGCTGGTATCCAATCCATTCATCCATTTTTCCAGGTTTGGCTGAGCAGGGAGGAAACTTACTGGGGAAGGTAAGGTAAAGGTCTGAGAATTGCAGCTGGTGAGATTGAGTCATTTCCCTCTCTTCTGAGCGGTAGTGCTCTCACTGTGATTTAGCTTCTTTAAAGTTAGGTCTTCTGCATTGCCGAGCTGCTTCCCTTGGCTGACAGTTTCATTGTTCCAAAGGAACATAGCTGTCAGAGAAGGTCGTCGCTGCAGAGGGGG
>Ga0181612_146555_pt1 | contig 17570 bp, 10 predicted proteins | sample HoacroProtozoa21_FD_119630 | JGI IMG/M metagenome (GOLD analysis project Ga0181612, IMG submission 119630) | Hoatzin crop microbial communities from Cojedes, Venezuel. Combined Assembly of Gp0051906, Gp0051904, Gp0051908 | reverse complement strand
TCCTGTGCAGCCTACTGTAGGTGACCCTGCTTCGGCAGGGGGGTTGGACTAGATGACCCACAGAGGTCCCTTCCAACCCCTACTATTCTGTGATTCTGTGATTCTGTGATTCTATGATTAGATGGCTTCCCTCTTTTTTATTGGTAGTGACAAAATTTGTTCTTTATCAGGTCTTCCAACATTTTATCTATGCTTCACAGTTTCTCGGAAGTAACCCTCAACTGCAAAGGCATCTGTGTTTTGGTACAGTGTACTTGTTAGCTATTTTTACACCTTCTCTCTCACCTCTAATTACACTCAGTGCAGAGTTTAATGTTTTTATGGCAATCGTTAAAGGTTACGATTGGTAACCGGAGGTTACCATTCCATTTTATGCTCTGCTTTTTGTCGGGGATACCCTGATAGACTATGACCTGCTTCGATGATGCCAGCCAAGATGCTTAAATGATTACTCTCTGTTTTATTTCTGGCAAAGTAAGCTGGGATAGCTCATTTTCATCTTCAGTTGAAACTCTTTAAGACCACCTAGCTCATTTTGACTGAAATGAGTTAGAAGGCACTCATATCATGATGTGAAGGAGAAAGTGATTAGCAGCTGGAAACAGGATAGGGGTCATTACCTCTGCAAGCAACACAGCTGGAGAAGGAAGAAATCATGTGTTCTGGCTTCAGTTTTCTTCTAGCTGAGAAAATCTAGCATTGCAAGAGATATGAGCATTGAACACTGGACTTTTTCACAATTTTATTTTCCAAAACATCTTGTAGTCAGCTAATACACCCAGTTCTTTCTTTTCCCCTGCTGCTTCTATCTAATTAACTATTGAAAGTAGAGGAAATTTCACAGGTTTGCCCTCTGCAGCATAATGTTATTTTTTCTCATTTGTCTGCATCTCCAGTTCTCAAGATTATTGTGTTCTTTCTATATGATATTCTTACACCTACTACTTTGAATTATTTTTCTGAATGTGATGTCATATGCAACTATCGTAAGCACGTCGTTATGGCTTTATATGGACATTAATAAAAGCATTAAACACAATTGCGTGTAGTTTCCTTCAGCACAGTCCACCACAATCTAATTTTTAGCTGTTGATTTACCCCCAGCACATTTTGTTTAGTAATCCTATCTTCTCCAGCTTTACTGATCATTTATGAGTAAAGGTAAAGGATGTGTCTTTTAGGAATGATGCAGAGAACGTCTTTCTGAGGTGCATGTGACACCCTGTGATGAGGTCAAAAAAAGCTGAAGGCCACAAAAACTGAGGTAGATCTATTTCTCTGACAAAGGAAAAGTGCTGTAGAAGCTATGTTTCAGTGATTCCGCCAACATCTTCATTTATCGTTACGTCCTGTTCCTCCTGGCATTAATTGCAGAGCTTTCACAGAACTTCAATGGAAGAAGAATCATAATATCAAACAGGCAAGATCTCCCACAAAGTGAAGCTCTGCATAGGAAGATCTCTAGCACAATTCATTGAGCAAATACTGGGAACACCTACATAAGCTTCAAAGTCAATAGAGATAAAAATTTGAACCAGGAACAGCTTTTCAAGAAAAGTCATAGAATGCTTGAAATCTGAATGGGAGAAGTAATGAGAAAAAAGATATTATAAACTGCATACTCTGAGATAGGTTGGAAGACCCCTTTATTATGGTGTCTAATTTATTTGACTAATCCTAGAAAGGTCTACTCTATGGTGACAGGCACAGAAATTCACATATTATTTAATACTTCTCTTTGTCTCATTGTAAATACAGTTCTTTGTAGAGAATCATGTTTTAGGAAACTGCTTTCAGTGAATTTCAGGCAGCAGTATGAGAAAATAATCATTCTTGGCCAGTTCTTATTGCAGTGATGGTTTGTGTTCTCCGCTAGCTTTAAAAACCATGAATAAAATACTCTATGGAAACACACGAAAGACCCTTTACATGTTGGGTGGTAACACCATTTCAAGGTTCTAATTTTGAAAAAGGATGACCTTTACAACTGAGGGATGGCCCTTCACAACCCTATGTGAAAAGGACTTACGCACAGCTTTTCAGTGAAGGATAAGTGATGCAGTCATTCTTATTGAGAAATGTTGAGAATTAATGAACATATTTTCACCTGCAACAGAAGTACAGGCACAACAATACCCTATCTAATTGTGAAACCAGAAAATAAGGTTGAGGCTTATGTAATAAATACTCAGGATGGAAAACTATAAACAGAAAGAATATTGTATTGCCATTATTCCAGAAAACACCACTAGAGTTTTGGTTTCGGTTATGTATATAATCTAGCTTGACCTTTCCTTATAAAGTAAGTTTGCAAGTTTTTATCTCACCATTAGGTACCTTAACAGATAGTACATTCATTGTGATGCTTTCTTGCATTTGTACACCATTGTTAAATCTAATAAAGATAGTCTAGATTATGAACATAAATCCAAGCTTCAAGATCTGAAAATAAGACAATTTCTGTGCTGCTATTTTGTTGGTATACAATTTAAACAGTTCCATTGGGTTTGGCTTCTGCTTTTAAACTGGATAGTATTCAGGCTAATGCTCCGTTAGGAGATATGCTGCATGGTATTCAGGCTAATGCTCAGTTAGGAGATATGCTTTCTGTAATAATGGAGAGACCAACCAGACACAGTTAGCACAACCAGAGGTTAGCACAAGTGCTATTGTTTCTGGATGTGATATATTTTTCTCCTTGGCATAAGAAGTCAGATTTTCTTAGCATAAAGTTAATTGCTAGCAATGGGCTCCCTGAGAAATGTTTTGCCAGGAAATTAACTGCATGTATCATTAATGAAGTCAGTGCTTCTGCATCACTGTTCATACAAAATATTCACATAAATAAAGCAATAAACCGAGAAGAATCTATCAAAGTAAATGTGCTTAAATACTTTTCTCCAGAAGGACAAAACTGTAAAAATATTGTTGCATTTCACAAATTTTTCTGATTTTTGCCTCTTTTCTCCCAGTAGCTTTACCTTGCTTCTCGCTGTATCTTAATCCTTAGAAGTACATTTTTGTGATGAGTACCTGGCTCAGATTGAAATAAGCTGGAAAGCTTCACCAGACGTAGTTCAGCCTATTCTGAGAGTCAGATGAGGAAAAAGTGGTTTTGCACAATAACTTTCTGGTCATTAAGCTTATTTATTCTCTTTGAGAAACCAGTAGAGCCATAAAATCAAGTGATGGAGATCAGATTTTCACCATTCACATGAAAAACAGCTCTTGGTTAACCAAGTCGTGAGTCATCCAAGAAGTCTCAGTTTATACACACCATACAGGAACCTGTTAAAACTTTGACAGTAAAATTTAGCATGCACTAAGCATACCCCAGCTCCTGGTGGTGTAAATGTGTGTGTTCATGTTGTGCAGAACAGGACTTTCCCTGAAAATAACGCAGTGGGCCACAAGTGCTGGATAAAGATATCTTTTTCTCTCTCTCTTACTCTCAGTGATTCCAGACATCTCATTCCTGCCACTTCTCTTACTTTCTGTAGTCAATCTACCTGTTTTGAGAGTTAAAACAGTTGAATGCCACCTTGAAGAAGACACTTGTTAATGATCAGTCACTGCCAGATTCCTCTCTAACACGAGGCAAATCAACTCAGTCTTCACCAACTACTAATGATTTTTTTCCTGTACTAGAATTACCCAGGACCAGCTAGCATGCTTTAAATACATATCTTAATGTGAATGTGTCCAAACTGTAATTCTGAGTTCTTCTTTTTCAAAACCCTCAAGGATACACAGAATTGCTGCAGGCTCACAGGTGCACTTGACATTGGCTGGAACCACAATCTGAACAATCGAGCTATAAGAAAGTCTAGGTGCTTAAGTGGATGTTGTTCTTCACTCCTCTGTGTCTCAGTTCTTTGCAAATGAAGCAGAGCCAATGTTGCCCACTTCACTTCAGGTTATGAAGATAAGTTCTTCGTTAGTGTTTTGAAAAATACCAGGTGATGTGATGTAAACAGCAGAGAAACAACAAGAGTAAACTTGTAATTCTGGATGCAGAATTTGAGTTGGTCAGGGCCCACTCACTAAGGAATTCAGATAGCAGTACTATTTATTCACTGAGTCTCTTCTTAAAGACTATTAAGATATATAGGATAAAAGCTGCACAGGCAGTTTCTTATTTTATGAGTGGTTCATTCTGAAAATGTTAGCCACAGCACATTAAAAATCTTTTTCAGTCAACTTCCTTCGTGAAAAAAGCAAGAAGCTGACAGGAGATGTATATTTGCATCTCGTCCCAGCATGGTGCTGGCCTTCAGCCAGAGCATGCACCGAGAGCCAGGCATTCAGAGGCACTCCTTAGGTTAGACGTAGCCTATAGGAGCAGAGAGCTGAACTCAACTGCCTGAAAAGCCTCTTCCATTCTTATGATAGTAATCTAGACATAAGCACTTTTATCCACAGAGCAATAAAAAACTCTTTACAGCAGCAAAACATTTGTGTCTGATTTTCGATACAAGGACCCTGGACCAATCATTTCTTCACACATGGAACAGCTACAAAAGATGGAGTTTTGCAGATACCTTTAGAGAGACAAACTGAGTACATTCTTCTCTTGAGTAGCTGCAGTTTAGTTTTATGATAAGCAATAAAATCATACCCTTGATGGCTAGTAAATTACTTTGAGATATTTCTATTTAATAGTTTTCTTACACTGAAGTACTGCCTAGCAGTAGCCAATGCTGCAAACCCACACACAATTATTTAAAAGATGTGGTTTCAAGGAAAATATTTTGGTTTGCCTCCACGGAGATACACAGTAAAAATTTCACTTTAACATTTCAGTTTTCTTCATATGGCCTACAGGGAAGTAATTAAAATTAGCAGTTGCCAAGGAAGTACTGCAAACTTCTCTTAGAGAAATATGTATAGCCCTTTGTACACGTCTGAACTAATAATTATTATGCATTATTAGCTGCATGCTGGAAATAAGTTTGGAGCTTTGCCATTTATATACTACCGTTGCTGAGCTTGAAATCAACATTAGAATACTGCAAGTTATCGGAAAGAACTGTTATTCTTTGCCTATGAAATACTCCAGTGCTAATTTTACCATGAAAAGTAATCAAGTTACAATTGGAACATGAAATCAGGTAAACCTCAGAAAGATCTTATCTCACTGTCTTGCCACGTCAGTACATAAACTTTCTATCTGTGTGATTAAAATAAAATCAAACAAGTAACACTTTTTGCTAGTAGTGGGATTTCTTGCCTCTTAAAACCGAATTCTGTCAGAATACACCATAAGAAGACACAGATAAGACTTTTGAGTTATTTTTATTCTCATCAGAAAGTATCCAGAGCATCACCATTCATCACCAGAACAGAGTGTAAAATGTATTATCTTCCCTAGAAGCATCCTGAGTAAAGTGAAGGGTAAATGAGAACACACTTTATAGATGTCCATCTCCTTCCATTTGTTACAACAAATGTTGCAGTTGCAAGTCCATCAGTCCGAAATAAGGAACAGCACAAAGAGAATTCATGATTACAGAAAAACTGACAGCCACAGAACTGAGCTACTCCAGTAACATAGTATAATAACTATTCATATCATCAATTTGGGGAAAATTCAGAAATGTACTTGAATGTTGCAAATCCATCTTTTTTGTCTACTATGTGCATATGTATTTACACACATGCAGACAATATACTTCTGGCTGCAATAAAAGCCACCTAGACTCTTAATCTATTTTTTATTCGACAACTGTAGAATAAAAAAATGGAAATGATCCAGGGCTTACTTATAACTGCTCAAATCCCCACTCAGGTTGAATTCTAATATAAGAAAATAATCACTTGATTTTTCTCCTTAGATCTCATGACTCCTGCAGTATTAGCTACGTACTGACCCCTCTCCATGATAAAAAGCCAGCTGTTTCAGAAGCCAACCTGTAACCCAGTCATTTGGGCATTCTCCTGGAGGTTCATTCCTCCCCTAGAGCAGCTCTGGAACCCGAATTTCCTACTTGCTAAAGCAGACACTTGTAGATTGCTAAGCCTTTGTACAGTCACCACCCTTTTAGGTGAAACTTAGAGCAGACAGAGTGAGCTCTGAAATCTCAGAGCATCTTCATCAGAATTCTTGCAGGACCTAAGAACAGAGTGGCCTGTTTCTGGTATGCACTTTTCAACACAGTGTACACGTCTAGATTGAATTCAGACCTACACAAATTTACCCACTTCAGAATTTTTTTTTTCTTGTCTAAAATGCTGGCACTTAGGGTATCCTCCTCTCAAAACAAAGAAGTTTGACTTCCCTGGACTGATTCTATTGACAGATTCCCATGAATGCTCCCATCCCCCCTTGCTTGGCACTTCGACTTTCTTTGAGTTTTGTAAACTGTGACACTGTACAGTTAACAGTCAGAGAAGTGTCTCGGTCACAATTCCATGCATATGGAGTGGTTGGCTAAACTAGACATTAGGGAGGGAAGGGTATCAGGAAAATGCAGTCTTTCTGCCAGACTTAAATGCCAGCTTACAACCCCGAGAAGTATGCATCTGCAACTAAGATTCACAGGCCAGCATTACCTTCATGCTGTGCTGTCACCACCCTACCTCTGAGTACAGACATCTGAAGGCACTTGTCAGTCCTGTGAAGTCATTTGATTGTACAGCCTGCCCTTTCAGACTAGGACTGTGTCTAATCATTTATATGAAAATGTCAACTGTTTTGAATCCCTCCTCCAAGGAAGCACCTGATAAGAAACTCCACTCCAACTTTTCCCTCTCTTCCCTGCCACTGAGAATTCCCACATTAATTAATCATAATTTCAACATGCTTCATTATCAGCATTCAAACAGTGATGAAGTAGGCAAATCGATTGAACAGCTTGGAACCAAGTGCCACTAATTCGAAAATGGTCCATGTTTGAATCGATCCTTCACTGCAAACAAACGTAGTGCCAACAGGAAGATGATCTGGTGTTTGAAAAAGATCCCCTAACAACACTCTCATGAAAGAACAATTAACTAGGGATGTATCTCATGTCACCAGTTCAGACCACACTTCAGGAGTGTTCTTGCATTACTCCCTGGTATCAGAAAGGAGACTCTGAAGAATTATGAACATTCTTCCTCAGCAAATGAGTATTAGGCTTCATCTCATGTTGCAGGCAATATCCTGACCTCAGCTGTTAGTGCTTTCTGTAATTTTCAGATGGTAATGGTTACCAATGTACCCTGATGTGATGTCTTCAATGCCTAAGAGATTCCAAGCAGCACCAAATGTAGTCATGTATCTCCCAGCAATGGAGGCCATCATGAGCACATAAAGCTCATTTTCCAGTGGTTTCCTAAGGAAGAAGGATATGGATCACAGACTTTCTGTGAATCTTTGCAGCAGAGTTTGTAGACAGAATAGCACACCTTGAAACTGATAAATCCACATGGTAGACCACATCATTCAGTAGACAGCCCAGTTCTGGCACCAGAGCAATGTAGCTGTATTCGTACAGCAGAGCATCTGGATGCATCAGCCTTACCTTCCACATCAGGCATCCCCCACTAATCTGCCTTTATACTGCTTTCTGGGCAGAAGCAGCAAATGACTATGTAAATGAAGTCCACACAGATATACTAATACCTTTACAGTCGCTATATCTTCTTTAATAACTTTCGCCAAATGGAGTATGCCCAAATACCACATTGGCAGATCTGGTCTCTTTTGACAAAAAGCTTGGTGCCCATTCTACAGAATACATAATCAAGTTTAAGTTCTTGGCCCTGCAGTGTTTTTTATGGCCTATGCCCAGGATAGCAGGAGAACAAAAATCTACAGCTCGGAAATGAAAAGCAGAAGTGACTGCTCTAGTCTTCCAGTATAATAGAACTTTCTACTACAGCAGTAAAATTCGCCTATGCCAGCAAAATGCATTTTTTAGGGGCTGATACAAAACTGCACTCCCTACTCTCTCTACTCTCTACCCACATCCTGCAGAAAAACATGCCATCACAAATCTCATCTGCTGCTGCCCCCAGAGGAGATTGTATTTCTTTTACCTTGCCTTCTATAATAAATACATCATAAGATGTATATTTTAAAAAACAATGAAGGAAGAAAGGCTAAAACTCTAAGAACATAAGAGTCTTTACTTTCCACTGCTACACATGTACTGTTCCCCTGGAAGAGGAGAGGACAACAAACTGTATGTGGCAGATGCATAGTCACAGTAATGAATAGTTCTCTGGAAGGTGTTCAGACACTTTGAGATTAAGATATAAATTTATAAACCTATATAGGATAGGATAGCATAGCATAACATAGCATAGCATAGGATGTCAGGTCTTTAACTTGCATTTTCTTTGTGCTGCCATCTCCATTCTAAAGCTACATTATTGTTTTGGGAGAAACACAACACAACCCTACATGTGTCAAGAATCATGTTTATTCACAATTCCATTATGCACTGTTTTCAAGTAATTGACTCATTTCTCATGTAAAGGTGTTTTTAAATATATACCTCCTAACTGAGGGCATTTTGTAGCTTAAATTTCCATGAAAGTTTATAATAAACACAGGGTAAGACAGCAACCAATCTTCATGCCACTGACTGTTTGACATATGTGACTTCTGTGCTGAAAAAATGTTATTCAGCCTGAAAGAACCAAAATGCTTCCCACAGGAATTTGGCAAAAAATGTGTGTTTATGTATCCTCACTTAAACAAACCCTGTTTGTTGGAATTTGTGAGAAGTTGTTCTGAAGAGCTATTGATTTATCTGTCATTTTCCGTCACCCTTTTTGGATTTTACTTTAAATCTTAGAACAATTTTCCTTTTATACTCTCAGAATTAATGATGTACCCTTTGCTGTCTGAGCAGGGCTGAGCCCACCTGAGCACAAGCCCTGAGCCCCCCATGCTTGGCATGGAGCTGTGGACTCCGTACTGCTAATGTCTTCTTAATGTGCTTCTACTTGGGCACACTTTGGAGCACTGCTGGTTCTGCACATTTTCTATCTTGAAAGAGAGTAATGGTGTTATTGCTTTAACTGAAAGTGTAACATTAATTTTTTTATTTATGCTCTCAGACATAATTTCTTAATAAACCAACCCTCAAAGAAGTTAGGAAGTAATTTGAAAAATAATTTGAAAAAGAAGATTTCACTAAATATTTCCTGAAGACTTTTGTTATCAATGAGGATTCCTAGTATTTTTATATTTATATGTATGTGTGCATATAGGCACACTGCTTTTTTAAATAGACATCGATTTTAGGATGTTCCTTCAAGATATACACCACTCTTGTATGTGTATTTCTTATCACTTTTTCTACATCATATTTAACCTAGAAAGGACATTTTTACCTTAAAAAAAGTATCCAGGAGATTATTTAATACATATCTCTTCCTTTCAGCTATTTTATTAACACCATGCCAGCAAATACTTTCAAAAAGCTCATTTTGGTCATGACATACTCAAAGCTGTCAGCTAACTCTTTTAGGAGAGCAGCACCCACATATTCTCACCAACTGAGATTCTCAGCCCCTATATTTAAATAGTGACAGAATTCATGCTCTGATCCCATCCAAGAAGAAGAAAGAAAGGTGACAGTAGGTAGTAATAGCAAGAAAAATGCTTAGAGAGCAAAACGAATTAGATTAGATTCCATTCCATTCCATTCCATTAGATGATAAAGCACTGAAGAAAGTGAGAAGTACCTAGATGGGAAAGAGTGATGCAAGAAACGAGGCAGGGAGAGGGAAAGGGAAGGAGCTCTGTAAAAGATGAGTAAGGAGTGAGAAGAAATTCATAGACATAAATTAAATAGAGAAAAAATTCTTGAATGGTATAGAAAATTTTGGTCCGAAAACAGTTATTAATAAAAAAAAAATTGCAAATTAATCTTGCAAAAAATGTGGGTACTGAACAGGAATAGAGATAAAGAAGTGGTCACAGGAGCTTTGGTAAAGGGTAGTGCTTGTTGTTTTATTTGAAATTGCAGTGAGCATGCTTTATAAACTATTGAACATTATGAGTCTGTGCTGCTCTGACTACAGATAGCACACACAAAGTGTGAATGTTTTCCCACATTAGATGAGAAACGAGTGGCACACCAGTCCAAGCCAGACTTGACATTCCTTTAGGATAGTACATATCACCTTCATTTTCCTCTTTGAAAAGGTGACAGTTATGCACTTCTGCCTTCAGAACACCATGGTCCAGTTCTTCCTCTGCCTGTGAACAGACCTGCCAGGCATCTGGGCCCAAAGGAAAGAATCCACTGTCCTTTTTTAAGCCAGTCAGGAGCTGTTAACTCAAATATGGCTGATTGTCTTATCTTTGGCTTCCGGATGAACCTATCTAAGTGTCAGAATATTGAGCTGTTGAGACAACTATCCAGCGATCCTTTACAGCCAAAAGTCTTTAAATCACTCAAAGTGCACGAGAGGTTTAGGGACTTCTCAGGTAAAAATTAGACCTCTGAATTGCTGTGAAAACACTTTTAAGCGCAACCTCAATTTCTGTTCAGAAAGGCTGAGAACCAGAATGCCTCAAAAATAAGGTTTACTGGGCATTTTCATCTCCTGTATCGTTTTGGTATTAAAAAATGTTGGACACACCATGCAAATCATTAAGAATCTATCCACTGAATACTGACGTTGTTCATTAAACACATAATTTATGTAATAGCACTTCATTAATTCTACAGCTCCTGAATAACGAAAATAATTGTCGAATAATATATTAACTGGATACTGCCAAAAAATAGTCAAATAGTATGAAGTAATTCCTGTAATAATTTAGCATAACAGTATTTTCTGGAAGGAAACACTATCAAACAAGTATAACAGTTTACACATAAGAAATTATTAACTCTTTCAGATTAACTCTCTCTTGGGCCTTTATAGAGTGGTATTATGCAATGAAACACCAAAGGCAACAAAGCATTCCACTTTCAGCTCACCATGTACAGAATACCGATCTAGAGTCCTGCGATTAAAATCCTGTTAATATAAAGACCCTGTGTTTATGCATGGACATATATCTATGATGTTTTCATAAATGATTCCTAGGTGTACTAAAAACCAGTTGAAAACTACCTTGAAAATTTAATCTAGTAAAAGGAATAACTTTTCCTGCATTCAGAAATATCGGGATAATTTTGCTTATCTGCAATGGTTAAACAGCTAATTCAAATGTTGTAAGTAACTCATAATAGTGGATTTAGATATTTTTTCTTTAGCAAAAATCAAAACCACCTGAAATAGTTAATTTGGAACTGCAGTTAGAGTAGCAACCACTCTTTTTTTTTTTAATATGGACATTACATTTTCAGGGGTTTTTTTGTCTGGCTACGTATGACAAACATTTATATCTAAAAAAATCCACTACAATCTTAATTAAAAAAAAAGTAGTAAGTATTTATTCAAAGAGTCAGTCATATTAATAGTCTAGGAAAGATTAATTTTGTGTTATCCACTTGTTCAAAAGTTGTGAAGCATTTGCCTTCAGAAGCAACTTCACACCCTGAGAAAGTCTCAAGAGAAAGTAAATGGCCACATCTCATATTGATTATGCTCAAATGGAGCAGCATTTGACCAGATTCACATGCAGGTCTAAATAGTTGGATTGAGCCGGTGGGAAGTGAGAGGTTACAGCACTTTACTCCTAGCTGTCATCAGAGTACACAGGATGATAGTGGTTGACATGCCTCTCTGTTCTTCCCAATGTATATTAGTACAGTTTATGTTACAATTCTGTCTATGTAGCCCCAAGATACCCAACAACCACCTTTGGAGAGGATGTCTACCAACTGCAGCTAAGGATTTTCCAGCCGTAAGAGCTGAGGTGAAGGGCTTTATGAAGCACTTTGCAATTTACGGCTATATGGGTCAGACGTAAGCAGCCTTTCATGTTAACCAAACTCTCAATCTCACAAGTTTTCCTTTTTTCCCGGAGACCTACACAATATAGCTAATGACATTGAACTCAGTATATCTATCTCAAAAGGATGAAGGTGATAATCCCACTTTACTGAACTCTGAAGGCAATTTCCTTGGTGTTCTTTACGTTACAAATTCTATATCCTTTTTCTGTAACCCTGATCATACCAGGCAAATATCACAGTCTGCTCTGAGAATATTTTAGCTCTGTTTCTTCTCTGTTTTATTATACCACTGAAGTATGAATGTTACTCGATTTGGATACATGTAGGATAAAGCTTTTCATTTCAGTAGTTCTGATAATTAGGACATTGTTTCCAGTGATGGTACTAGCTGTCATTATCACAGATGGACCTGGTATAATTCTTTTTCTTTTTGCAGTCAAAAGTAGGTATGAAATGGAAAATACTAACAGAAAGAAGTGATACAAGAATACTCATGGTCTTTGATATGGGGAAAACCTTCAGAATCAGCGAATGAAGGAGGAAACACCAGATCTGTTCAGGTGGGAAAGAGAAAGACAAATGTGATGCTGGATGGGCTGCAGAGACCGAGCAGGTGAAAAACTGAAACTAGAAACCACCACAGGGAGCATTTCTGGGAGACATTTCTAGTCAGGGGATGGTAAATGATAAGATAGTTATGGGTAGGTGAAAACACTGCAACAGAGAAATTTGCATGGGAGTGAGGCAGAACTCTGTGAACACAGAAAGTTCCTGTCCAAGAAACTAGAGCTCCCAAGGTGATGAAAAAACACTTTGTAGTAAAGAAAATAGTTGCCTGGAAGATTGTTGTCTTATTCTTTCCAGGAGCAGAAGGGAAGGGACATATGAATAACTGACCACAGGACAGCCAGTTGAAGCATGCCAGGTGCCCCAGAATAGCTTCACACGTGAATTCTCTTACTCTTCAGGTAATAGCAAGTAGTGAGACTTTGGAATTTTAACCTCTCAGGTAGTAGGAGTCTGAAATGCCTCCTAGACAGAATTTAGGAGCAACGGAGGACAACCCTGCCTACCTTCCTTAGGTACCCGAGATGACCACAGGCACAGAAGGCTTCAAGTAAAGGTCCTGCAAAGGGTTCATCTCAGCAAAGACAGTAGCCGAAAGGCCTACTTAGAGCCCTTCGTGATTCAAAGATCACAAGCCCCTAGTCCTAACTATGCTGATTTTCTCATATATATTCCCTCCTTCTTGATCTATGAGCCTGGTATTTAGGATTCTTTAGACCCATGCCAGGCATTCTCGTGTGTAATCTGTTAAAACTTAACCTGTATGGTAATCTGAGACACTTGATGCTCATTTCCCATCTCTAGAGGTAGGATGGATTAGTCCTTGAGGTGAACATGCTAAATACCTGTCTGAGAGAATGAGCTATGTGTGTAAGCTCAAAAGAGGTTTCATGGAGCAGTCATGCTGAATACCTGAGGCAGCCATCTAAGACAATTTCAGACATACGCATCCATGCCTTTGTACTCTCTACTGGCCAGCTTGAGCCTCCTAACCCTCAGTGCCCTGGCAGGTGTGTGCTCCAGTCGAGGACACTCATTGTCTTCCATTGAATGTAAATTCACCTGGGAGTATAGTTCAGCTGCTTGAACTTTGCTGTGGACACAGTAAATAACTCTTAGATGTTACAGTGCTGAGTATCACATATCCTGAGAGTCTTTGCCTCAGTGTGTCATCTTGCACAGGGTGTTGTAAGATGCACCAATTAATTTTTATGAGTAATTCAGATACTTCAGTGAGGAGCATCATGGAAATACTAATGAGGAAATTAATTATTCTACGTGGATAGCAAAATTAGATGTGTTCAGCAAAGATGGCATGTCCCCGCTCACTTGCCAGCAGTGAGAATACCAAATATTGATTAGTTGCTCATTAAATCTGCACCATTCATTCTGACAGATGCCTCTCTGAACTGAATCAGTCCTGTTCCTTCCATTATTCATCCCATCATGCTGTAGGTATTTAACTGACGTGTCCCCACTTTCCACTTTTTCCGAGGTCAGGGGGAAGAAACAGGCCACCCCAGGGACCATTCAGCTCCTGCAATGGCCGAATCAGATGTGAAAGTTACCTTCCTCCTGACAGGCTATCAGCAGAATGTTGAAAAACTACACTGAAATTTTAGGTATTTTGATGTCTAATTTAGGTAGGCTACATCAGGGCATATGTCACTGTGCAATTAAGTACTATCCTAAGACAAAGAGACAATGAGACACGGTTTAGATTACATTGACAACCTGAATTAAGGCATTTCTTAATTTTATTTGCTTTGTTGTGCCTCCCAGATGATGTTACTTTAATACTGGAGAATTTTTGACAGTGTGTTAGGGCTTGTGTCAGCTTTTCTGAATGTTTTATTTTGCTGTCACCTTAGCAGGACAATCAGAAAGAGATCAAGCTGAGCTACATGACTTTCAGCCTAGTGACTGAGTCCAGCAGTCTCTCATGCCTGCTAACATCTGCTGTGCACCACTGTTCATTGCCATGTCCCACCAGCTACATACTTCCTGTTTCCCATATCAGTAACTCTCCTTTCATTTTGTTGGTGTCCATGTTCCCCTTTCAAACTCATTTAGAAACTTTAGTTTTTTGGAACACCAGGTATCACAGGCCAAAAATGGTTTCATTTTCATTCTGATTTGAATGTCCTTGTATTCCTCTTTGTCCTGTCTCCTTTCAGTGCTCTGCCTACTTGAGTCAGTGTGTAGAATGGGTCTCCAAACAGTTCTTAATTAGCGATAATTGGACAATGTAAGAAGAGATATTCATGTCCCATCCCTGCTCCCTTTCTAAAATGTGTCATTAGCTTAAAAACAGCATTCGGTCAGATAGATAGATAGACATAAAACTAAAATTTTGACATTTCTTGTGGATTATTAATGCATGCTGAAAAAGCGAATGTAGAAGACTTTACCAAACTACTGCAGAAGCTATTATTAGGCAGCTTCTATTTTGACGCTTCTTCACTTTTCCAACTGATCATGACATTTGTTGCCTTGGCTTTCTGCCTAGGTAATCAGGAAAAAAAGTTAGAACATTCTGGAGAGCAGCTCAGACAATCCAAGATCTGGACCACTCTTTGGAGACCAGAGTGGAGACGCCCTCTCCCTTTCTCTCCAGCAAATGTAACAAAAGCTGTGGGTAGACACTGTCCTAAATTAGGCATCTCAGTCATCTGCCTGAAGTTTAGCATGAATGCACCAAAAGAAAGAGTCTGCAGTATTAACAAGTTTACTCTCCTCTCATTGAAATTCCATAGTCTGTCTTGTTCTCAAATCAAAACCAGAAGAAAGCATAGTGGTGGCTTTTATCTCACTGCTTGACAGACCACAGAGAAAATGCCTGGAATTATATAGGAAATATTTTGATGTTATCGGATGAGATTTAATTCTATGGGTCTATCCGACCCTTACCTAAAAAAAACAAATGTGATACAGGAAAGAAAAACATTCTTGAAGGCAATGTGAAAGCTGTTTGATGCTGCTAGTGGTGATATCCAAGCAAATTAAGTTTGTATTGTATTTCATAGTGTTTTCTTTAAAAAAGGATAAAACTTTCCAGAGTAACTGTAATGATATTAAAAGAAAACTAGAAATTTTGGAGAGGAAAAAAGTTTTGGGATTTTTGAGTACAACAAAGCCTGCAGGAAACTGTTTAGAGGGCATGTTATTCCATGTCCACTTACTTCTAGTTTCTTTGTACCTTTCACTGAAGCCTTTGATAGAGCTCTTCTAGATTAGAAGATGCTGATCTGCAAGAAATCTGCTTGTGATCCAGCGTGATAATTCCTATGACTCAGAAATTTATAAACTCTTTGATATAGTATTGATGCTCGAGTACTCATATAAGGTTCAGTTGAGTAAAGATTTCAAGAATAGAACATAATTAAGTAATTCTTCCTAAAATAAAATGCATCACTATAAGCAGATTCTGAGCAATAACCAAAATGAAACTCAACCCATAAAAGTCATGTTTTTACAGACAACTCAGAGAGGCTGGGCTTCAATATTGTCAGAAACTCTCCTGTTTAAGATAAATAAAGAGTTCACATGCCTAAGGAATGATGAAACTGAACTCTGGATATGGCAATTGTCATTGCCGATGGAATAAAGAGCTTGAGATATTTATTTCTTTTTCACAATCTTACTGAAATGCAGTCTCTCATTATTAAACATGTTCTACCGTTAATCCTTGAATTTCTTTTAAACTATAGGAGTCGTAAGTTTCTGAGGTGTAACAGCAAGAATGGGTGCCAGCAAAAATAACAAGATGCTATACTGTAGATTTATGTGATTTGCTGGCTCAGCCTCTCAGCTAAAATGCAAAGTGATACATTCGTCTTTTTCATCCTTCACTCATTGCTCAGTTTGTCACCCTGATTTGTAAATTAGAGTGATAGAAAAACAATCATTAACAAACCTTACTTGTCAATGGCAAATAGACTGAAAGAATCCTCTTTTTTCTTGTTTGTACATCATAATACACATACAAAGCAGGCAGAGATCGTTATACTTGGAAGTAACTGATGGCACCTAAGAAATAACTGATTTCACTTTGGGATTTCTCTTTTTGGCTTCAAGAAATACCTTCATTAACATAAATACAGAATTTTATAATTGATTTTTTTGGAACTATTTTTTGAATTGTTGTCATCAACTATAGATCCTTTTACTCTGCCCACCTTCCACAAAGCACAGCTATTTCACAGAGCATTTATTAACAATTTCACTAAGCCATGTTTTTTCCCCTTATGCTCACTGTAACTGTCCAATGGAGCACTAAGTATGGTGAAAAAATGAATCTAATTCAGAAAGAAAAGCTAAGAAGCTTCGTAAATCAGTAGACAGTGATGGCAAAAGGAAGAAGCAAAGCATGCAGATATTTTTTTTATTTAAAGGAGAGGGGAAAGTCTTAGTTTTGTGTACTGCATAATGGTGGGGGGAGGGGAGAAGTTTTGCTTTATTAAGAAGTTCTGTGTTGAAACACAGTGTGCTGGAGGAGAACAACCTTTAGGAACTGGCTTACAGTTCTGATTTATGAAACAAATACAGGGACTAGGTTCTGTTTCTGAGAGATGGAGGTCACAGCTTAGCAAGCTTGGAAAATATGTGACCTCTGAAGGCTTTGCAGATGACAGGAACTCAAAAGCCTTTTAAAGAAAAGTAATGTGACTCATCAAACTTGAAAGATTAATTTTGCCAATTTATGTACAAGCACAGACATTGGGTAAACAACATTCTCAGAGTCATTTCCTGTGTAATTTATCACTAGAATTTCTCCTTCATCTTAGAAATCTCTCCTTGCATCATTCTCAGTAGCATTCACAACTAACACAGGTTTTCTGTTTCCCACACGCCCAGACAGTGTGTTCCACTAGAAGTGATTCTGCGTGCTTATCCTACAAAATAAAAATTTACAGTGAACCCTTCTTAAAAAAAATTATAAAACATATATTTTCTCCATAAAAATTTCATTTGAACCAGCTACTAATTTTCTCCTTGTGTTGAAGTCAGGAGCATTTTGTAGAACAACAGTGGAAGTGTCCTGGTTTCGGCCAGGACAGGGTTAATTTTCACCAGAATCCAAGAAGGGGCACAGCCGGGCGGGCTGACCCCACCTGGCCAAACAGAGCAGGATATTCCATACCATGTGCC
>Ga0181612_111839_pt1 | contig 17570 bp, 7 predicted proteins | sample HoacroProtozoa21_FD_119630 | JGI IMG/M metagenome (GOLD analysis project Ga0181612, IMG submission 119630) | Hoatzin crop microbial communities from Cojedes, Venezuel. Combined Assembly of Gp0051906, Gp0051904, Gp0051908 | reverse complement strand
TTTGGGGTTTTTCTCCTTCCTTACCCCCCCCTTGAACTTTGAAGAGTTTTCTCCCCCCGCTGCTTTTTTTTTTTTTTTTTTCCCCTTCCCCCTTCTTTCTGGCTTGCACAGTAAAATACCAGCTTGAGAAGGGGCGAGCAGGCAAACCATGTTGTCGGGGAAATAGCAGGTTGGCTGCTACGTCTCGCCCCGCGCCGGAGGCGTCGCGCCTGTCGTGCAACGTCACTCTCCCTCCAGCACCCCCCTACTAGCACGAGCAGCCCTTCTGCAAGCACACGTACCTACTAGCGTGAGCATTTCTTCTCTAAGTGTGGGTAGAAGCGACCGGTCTTAGGGCAGGACAACCAATACTGTTTAAAAGCTGAAGCGGGCAAAGCAAATCTCTGTGATGAGCTGCCGGACGGCCTGATGCGGCTGGAGGAGGCTGTGGTGTGAGTCTGGTTCTTCGGACATGGGGTAAGGCAAGCAGCCGGCCTTCGCTGTGTTAAAGCAGGGCCTGGGAGCCTAAACCCAGTTTAAAGACTCAGTAACACCAAGAAGGGTACATACACAATTGCGACTTCATTTATCTTTGAATCACGAAACAACAAAATGACAGGCTGGTTTAATTAGGCAGTGGCTGAGGAGCTTTTCAAAATCAATGGACATAGCGTATCTCGGAAAACGTTGCATGTGCATGAAGCACATTTTATAAAGGCGGACAGTTTTTGCGTAGCTTTTGAGCAGGTCTCCTGTCCTTTCAAATCACACGTGTAGTGACTAGATTAGTCGGTGTTAGCATTCGGGGATGGCTGCAGAGAGATTCGTGGTGCCTCTGCCGTGCCCCTGCGCGTGCGCGTACCTGCGCCCGTGTTTTTAATTGTTGCTCGCGTTGCTTTGATCTTCTTTGAAAAGCAGGTTTAGCATTCTGCAAGCCCGCTCTCTGGTCCGGGAGATTAGGGCCGCAGCGTTTTAGGAATTTTCAGCAGACACTCTTTGATTTATTTCACAACACTGAGCAGATTTTCTCCATGCACTTTGAAGCCTTTAGAACATAACCCAGAGTAAAACGGGCTTTCAGACATCGGGGGAGGGCTGCAAACAGGGCCACTAAGTGCACATCTTACTTGTCACCGCTCCCATTAGCGAGCAATTTATTAATGTAATGAGTGTACCTTAGTGACTGCTACTATTTAGGGATGCTCGGTTTGATTCAGAGTGATGTATATGGGAGTCCAGCTGAACCCTGGCTTTTGACCCGCGTGTGGGGAACGCTGGGTTGTGCAAGATGTTAAATCATCAGCGTGTTTTATACTTTGCACTGCAGAACTTCCCTATGAGCGTAGTTTTCTGCATCACTGATAATGCTCTGCAATTTTGCCCATAATGGAATTTAAAGGCAAAAGTTAAAATGCACTAAAGCTGGCTTCAGAAAGCCTGCCTTTTAATATTTTATGTCAATAATGTTCTTTTTATTTTTCCTTCATCTCAGCCAAAAGAACTTCCTTTAAAAAGCAGGGGGAGCAAAGACCAAGCCATTTACGATGAAGTTCCTGCTTAGACTGCCTGAAGTATTCAAGGTTACATGAGCCGTGCACTGTCAGTGCAGCTGGATTACATCATCAGCTGGTTTAAAAACTTGTTCACATAACTTGGTTTGGCAGGCATATAATTGTAAATTATATGTTAAATTCTACATTATTGCACGTATTATGTTATATATAAATTACATATTCCTTTGTCAAATACAGTCTTATTAATTACATGATCCTTCTGGATTCAAAGCCACTACAGAACTTCTCTGTGCTTTCAAAGGGTTGATCCTGCTGGTATTTTTGATTAGCCATGTTAAGAGCACAGTATTTACAACAATTACAATGAATATTTTACTGCAAATTTTGTAAAAGACACCAACTGAAAGAATCCACTGGAAACAAACTCTCAACCATCGTGCATGGTTTGTGTGTTTAAATACAGATAATTCATTACTTCTAATATGGCTTCATATTTTACACTCTAGACAGACTTTCATAAGCAAACATGTTATTATAGTATTAGATATTAATGTTATAGTAATACTGTATATCAGCTCCTTAGAAAATGGATTTTTGTGAACTAAGTGAAACGAAAAACAAAAAAGGAAAATTTTGCTGTTCTTATTTATCAAGTTCTCAGTAATATTCAAATTACAATCAGTGAGTAAGCTGGCGAACCGGGGTTAATCAGCACCATGAAGTATTACCTCATAGCTACGTAAAACTGTTTCATTTTCAAGGACCCTCACTACGCTTAGGCAAAAAAGGTATCACTGGGGATGAGGTGGATTCAGTGCATGAGCATTTAGTAAACGTTCAGTGAGGAATACCTTTAGTAAGGATTTTGGATAGATGAAATTTGCCTTAAGGCAGAATACTGTGAAGGGCTTGCTTGTGTTTTCTTCTGGGAAAACAAAGGACATCATGCATTTTTAATCTTTTCTTTTTCTGTGTCCTTATTAAAAGAGACAAAAAAATCATCTTGTGACTGTGAAGCAACAGGAAAAACTGTAATTGTTTGTAATAAAACATACACGGCAAGGTATATGTATTAGAAGAGTTGTTCTTGTCCATGTAAGGCTGCTTATTGTGTATTATGTGAACAATTTCCTCTATCTTTAGTTAGAATTTTGTCTTAAAATAAGTCCTCAGGAACCTGCAAATACCTTGTATGTAATGTTATTTCCATAAACCACTCTACCTTAAGGTGAGACAGTTTTCACAATGTGCAAAATGTATACCCTACAGAGTACTCATGCATAGCAGTCATGGGAGAGGAGAAAGAAGCGGGGAGCGTTTTCGGATTATTTTAGGAGAGGGCTTACCTTATGTTTAAACACTTCACTGAAGTCAGACAGTGGATGGCCAAAGCAGAATGAGGCAAAACAGGATGTGTACAAATACAGATTTAACTTTTAATCTGTTTTTTTTATCTGATTAGTGTTCAGAACAATCCACAATTCCTGTGGTGCAGTGGACTATGTAATTCCCTAACCTTGCTTCCTGTGGTAGCCATAAAATTGAGTTAAATGGTAGTAATGTTCAAATTAGCATTTCAAAATACTGTATGAATTTATAAATCAGCAGAAATTTATCAGGCATGCCTGTTTGATAAATTGGGGTATAAATAAATAAATAGGGGTACATTATCAGTCATACCCCTAGCATTTAAAATCAACTTCAGGATAGTGCTTAATGAGAAATGCCCACTTTAAGGGCTGAAGCGCGATGGTGCATGTTTCAGGGGGCCCTTCAGGAGCTCTGTGTCTGAGCTTGCCCTGCCCATCTGCATGGAGCCGTGCTTGCCCATCGCCCTCGCCCCTCTCTGCCCACTGCTCCGGCACGCTCGGCCCTGGGTGCAGGGCAGCCCCGGCGAGCCACGCTGGCTGCGTGACAGAGGCCTGTTGGGCTTGCTGCAAATCTCTCCTGTTTAAGAAAGCAACTTGTAAATTACTCAGTGTTGGAGAAATGGGCTTGCCTTGACCAGAGGTCTTACCTTCGCAGCCCAGGTCCTGGGCTGCTGCAGCAGTGGCAGCGCAGCAATGCTTTTGAGTAAAATACTCTTTACATTAGAGCGGGCAGGTGGAGAGAGGGGGGTTTTGCAGGCGTGAAAGGAAAATGAGTATACACGCAGCTCCTGGAGTGCTCGGATAAGAAGGTGCCACGTGGGTTTGGATTTGAGTAATAGAAACAGTCTTTTTCAAGGAGTTGGCTGTTTACCCGCGTAGAACTAGTGCAAAGTGGCAGCGAGAAGGTGATGTCGACCCTTTCCCCTTACCTGGCTTCATTCATTTTTCCCTGTCTGAAGAATATGGTGTTTGAGCTTGGTGTTTTGTGGAACAAGAACAAATGTGCTCCAAGCATCTTGCAGTACAATTCCTGTGTATTTGGGATGTAAGAAAATGCTAAAAAAAAAGTAGTAGGAGGGAAAATTAAGTTAGTGACTCATTTTTAATTACTGGGAAATCCAGAGTCCTTACCCAAACAGGCATTTCTTGGAAAAAGTGCTGGAGGTGCTCTGGACTTGCAGGCTGCATCTTGCCTGGTAAATTAAACCGGTAAATTGTTTGAATGGCCCTGGCACTGTTTCAGGCCAAGCCACCCAACTTTCTCCCAAATAATTTCTCACTACAGGCCAAGAAAAAGACATATGTTCATTCACCAGGCTGTTTTCTTAATAGTCTGGCTGTTGTCCCCCTGCTTTAGAGGGTGAGAATTACCGTTGCTTTACGTGCCCTAACTCCCCGCCCTGGGCCAACAAGGTCCGGGCTCCCACTCCCGAGCATCCTGCTCCTGCTTCAGAGCCCCTGCCGCCCGTCCCTGCCGTGCCACGGGCTGCTTGCCAGCTGAGCGTGGGCTGGTTCTGGATAAGTACAATGGATTGTCTCCCCCTGATAAGTTGATTATGTCCCAGTGCCTGTACGTTATAAAGAAGCCAAAGATAACCACAGCCTTGCCTAATGGGCTGGAGAATATTTGATCTGCAGTCCCAGGCAGTACATCATCTCAAGTGTCCTGATTTCTTTCCGGAATAACTACTGTCTTCAGTGGCATTTTTTTCTGATGTAACGTAGAGGATAATCAGGTCTGTTCTTTCCTACACACTTCTACCCTTTTTTCTGTTTTAGGACTTTCATTTTTCTTTTGGAGCAGGTCTGTTATCGTGTTTCAGATTTGACACATTCTTCTATTGTATATTCTCTGAATGCTCAGCAGCTAACACTGTGATCTGGCTTGCTGAGTCTCATATTCTCTCAGAGTGCTGCACTAGGGAAAGAAAAAAACATTTTCAAAAGTTTTTAACTGGGAAGGGTGTTTTTTTTATTAGCGGAAGGAATCTTGTATCAGGGTTGCGTTCCCTGGAAGAGAGTGGAAGTTAATTTTGTATACATAAAGAGCTGTTGTAGATGATGTTTGTTGGCTCTTGTAGGACCATGTTGCCTGTGAGCGGGAACAGGTTGCAGTGTATTCTCTGAAGCCTGTGAGGTACATAAAACACATTCTGCTTGCTGCTTTCTTCTGGGTACATCTGTTCATCCTGCAGCGGGTCTCGGGAGGAGGAAGGGAAGAGGAGCGGGGATGCCAGGACGTTTCCTTTCTCCTTCTGCATGCGGGCAGGGCAGGCGTGCCGTGCTCGGCATCAGTAGAGTGCTCGCAGAGCAGGTCTGTGTCCTGCCCAAAGCCTGCGAGGTTCAGGGTCTGTTGTCCTTCCCGTGCCGTGTGTTTGTGCTTAGCCTTAGCGAAGGATTTGAAGCTGGCTGCGGCCACCTGAGGTTTTACCCTGGTAAAGCCGGACGGACTTGCCTGTTTTGAGGGACAGATGAACAAAAGTAGGTTTCTAATCCTCGGCTTCCCTCTGCCTGTAGCCCTGTTGTGCAGCTCTTGCAGGGATGTTGCAAAGCTGAATATTCTGAGGGGACAGTGCTGTTTTCGCTCGTTCTATTGTGGTGTAAACTATAAGAGAAGAACCATGGGCAGAGCGGACTGGAGCTGTCCCGGGGTCGTGCTGCTCAGCTGCTCCAGACTTCCCAACGCCACGGTGAGCGGGGGTGTCTCGGATAGCCTTGGGACCGCACGTGGGCAGGGGCACCCGGGGGTGGCCGGTGTGCAGAGCTACGAGGAGGTCCAAGTCATGGGGGTGATTTGTGGCTACTGGGCAAGAGGCCTCGTTTCATTCCATTCAACTGCGACAAAGCCACAGCTGCAGGGATGAGGTCTTCCTATCCAAGGTGTTTTCCTTGTCATGTATTGACATGCACAACAGACATCCAAATGGTTTCTAGCAGTTCAAAGAACTGTAAAAGAAAATTGGCTTGATTTAATGCACACCAGCAAGGTACGGCAAAGGACTGAGACAACTCAGCTGGTTCCTTTGTTGTTCCACGCTCTCACAGCACCAGTGTATGTCACTGCACTGTAAATCAGCTGGGGCATTCCTGTGGGTCCTCATCTTCCAGCTCAGGTTCTCAGCTTTCAGCATGCAGATTCAGTTTTCGTCACTTGGATTCTTACAAAACAGCTTAAGCGAGATTTAAGAAGGGGACTGTAAAAGGGTGTTCCTAGAAGGTAAATCCTTCGAAGAACCAAAATTAATTTGGGGGGCATGGGAGAGAACAGCTTTTGAATTGGAGAAAATCAGATTTATTGTAGGTGGCTTATCCAAAGGAGAAGATGAATGACATATTCTCTTAAGCTTTGCTGACTGATTTCTAGATTTTTTTGCCAAAGACAAATGAACGATGTTTTATTGATGTTTGCCTGGGATGACTGCATTCTGAACAAGCAAAGATTTTGATCAGGGAAATAGTTTTTTAAATTTTTAATATTTCAGACTGATAAAATCCTATTCATTTTTGTCACCGTTTTTATTTTTCTATTTTGCTGTTTAGCTAACATAGTTGCAGGCTTCTTGATGGTTCCTGCTTTCCCCTTCATACATGGGACTGCTGCTGCTTTGCAGAACCATGTTCTGGCAGCATCTCAGAGATGTCAGAAGTGGCTGATCTTGCCCTCCAAAGCGGAAACAACTCATCATTGTTATGGGAAAACTCACTTTTGCTATTGGGTTTACATGCTTGCCTTGGCTGATTAAAGCCACCCCTTTCCCCTCATCAGATGTTACCTAACATGGAGATATATGCGTTTCGTGCAGCTGGTAAGGTTTTTCCTTGGTTGTGCTGTCTGACGACAGCAGAGGTACGTGGTTTGAAGGGAGCTGCAGGAGAGCTATAACTACCAGCCTACACATCTTCTAGCACTGCTGGTCTGAACATGCCCCTAATCTTGAAAAATATATCAGGCAGCATATTCACATTGGAGAAATATTGATTTTTCCCACTAACTATGAGTAGAAGGAGGAGGGAAAGATGAAAAGGAAAAATTCAGTATGCTGCTCCTTTTCTGACAGCGTGGGAAAAAGAAACTTGGATTTTGTCTTTTTCAAACTTCTCACTGGACTTCATCCTGACTGCCTGGGAAAGAAAAATGCCTAGTGTGGAGTGAAATGGTGTGATTTGCTGGAAGAGGTTTTGGTGCAGTGGATCATAACTATCCACATAAGACAGGAGGAGAAACTTGGTGCAGCTGAATGTGGGTTTGGGGGCAAGAACAATCTACACATTTAGATTCATGCTATATAGTGATATTATGTCATACAGCATCTCCCTCTGTACTCTGGGGAAATAATATGTACAGTAAAATGGCAATGTGAGCATGTAAATTCCATATACTGTCACCTACAAGAGTGAAATAAAGAGCTGCAATTCCTAGTTGACCTCACTGGAAAGCTCTTGGGTGTGAAGTTGAAACATACAGAAAGGTTGCCTAGCAAACTATTCCAAATTTCAGCTTCTTTTGGAAGGTCTGAGTCAACCCAGTGGCTCTCCAGGCATTGCTGACCAGTGATTTTGTTGGCTTGTTTGAGGCTTTAGAAGCTAAGTATAAATCAATGTTTGAGGCTTCTGTGAGTGCTGGTCACTCCATCTCTGAAGGAACGCTGCAGAAATGGAAGGAGTGAGAAAAAGACGACAAGAATGATTAAGGGCATGGAAAAGTCATATGAAGAGAGATTGAAAAGACAGATTATTTCTTCCAGAACAGTAACAAGTGGCAGTGTAGAAAAGAAAAAAAGTATGTAAAATGAGGAACTGAAGGAGGAGTGAAACTCTTATTCTTTCTTCTGCCTAGCACCAGGGCAAAGACATTCATTTATATTAAATACATAAAAGACTAATACAGGAAAAGCTATTTGCACAATACAACTGCAACATGAAACACTGTTTCTGCTGAATGTAATTGATGCACAAGTTGTTAGCAAGAATCTCAAAAATCAAAGAAGCACATGAGAAAAAATATTCCTGATAATAAAACAGCTGATGATGTTTTAGAAGATGCCTGTAACTTCATGCTCCGGGTCTTAAAATAATTCAAAATTGAGATGTGACCGTTTTAGGAATGTGCCTACCTTGTATGTGTTCTCCTGCACTGTTCCTGTGGTGCTTCTTGCGGCCGAACTGGTGCCTGGTGGAGAGGTCCGAGGTGGAGTAACGACCCCTGCGCTTGCAGGAGTTGGCCAAGGGAAACCCGGGAGCTTCAGTAATGGCCAAGGAAGTTCTTTTGTTTGAAAGCAAACACACACATTAACTCCTTGCTGCTGCTGCGGAGCATGTCTTGGAAGCAGTGCCATGGGGAAGGTCAGTGATGGTGGGGAGGTCTGCAGCTCTCCTCCGGGTGGGCAGGGCCAGGGCACGACTGTGATCCGGTACGGAGAGGCAGGGAGAGCCCAAGAGAAATGTGTGCTTTTACTGTTGTTGCCGTTTTCTCCAAAATATGAAGTCTCCCTGTATCTCTGACCATCGGTACGGACTATAAAAACCCTCTCAGTTTTTCCAGTATCTTCTATAACACTGGTACAGTGAATGTGTAGAAATATGGACCGACATTTTTAGTCCTTGAGGACTTGTGTGTGTGTCCTCAGAGACACGATGGAACTCCTACATACTATTTTTTTCCGTAGATTAGCAGAGTTTTTCTGTATTACCAAGTTTTTTGCTCATAATAGCCTGCTCTGACTTACTAGCAGCTTTGTGCTTTATGGATCCCTTTTTTTTTCCACGCTGTTTACTTGTTCACAAAATTTGCATTTGTTCTTCCTAGCAGAGTTAAAATAGTGATTTCATTTTTCTTTTTGGTGAGGAACGGGTGGAAAGCAATGACTTTAGTTTTCAAATCAGGAGAGGGTAATGACAGGCAATTTCAACTGTCATGATAGATGGTGTTATGAAAAAAAATTGTCGCTGATGGCCATCCTTGATAAATACTCCCTTATCCCAGCATCACCTCCTATGTGTATAGCTACCTTCTATGAAAAAAAAAGTATTTGATGTTTTTAGGACTTCTTTTTGTATTTCTCTGCCTGCTTTTAGTACCTTTGTTACCAGGAATGCAGTTACACAGACTTAAGGAGAAGCAATAATAATCCTTGCAATGGGGTAAAATAACATTTTTAGACATAAACTTGTGGCTATGTGTTTGTTTCTTTCTGAGGCAGAAGTGCATGCTGAGTCCTGCTGGAGAGCTGGGAATGCTTAGTTCTTGCAGAAATGTTCTCCCATTTTCAGTCCTGCAGGGCAATAAAATAGTGGACTATGTAGCCCTAATGTATATCTTTCCTGAGAAACTACAGCTGCCTTGGGACTGAGTTTTCTGCCTGCCTTGGGCCCCAGGCAACTATAAACGCTGGGAGTGGAAAAGGAAACATTTGTGGCAGTTATCTTTTAGAGCATTGGCATCTGCTGGAAGCTGGTCGGGCTTTGGGTGGGTTAGACGAAGTCAAAATAGAAGATGAATTTGCACAAGGTTCTGCATGGCCTTTCAGGTTAATTCAATCATTACTATGGTTTATTTGTAACCCATACTGTGCTGTAGGGCTCTCACTGTGCTGACGGTGAATTTACTGTGCAAATTCATTTTAAGAAGCAGCTGTGCCCTCATGAGCATGTATTTGAGTTAGCTAAGATGAACAAAATACGAAAAAGGTGAAGTTTGTTTTACACATGATTTTTCTCTGTCTAGTTACTCCTTAAGAAATCTTTCCTCTTCCGGCTCTGTACTTGTAAAACGCTACCTGCAACCACAGCTGAAATGTGGGAAAGACAATTCGGAAACCAGCATTGGTTGAAACCACCAAAAAATACAAAAAATGTATTCTTTTTTTTGTTGTTGTTCTGCTTTGTGGCAGGTAGGCCAGTCTCCTGTCCCACTCCTTGCAGAATTACACTTGTCTGAATTTCAGGATTAGTAATGCTGAGACACTGTCAGGGATGTCCTGAGAAAAACCCGCGGGTGCTTTTACACCAGTAGATCTCAGGTGACTTCAGGTCTACGGTTCGCAGATATTTCCTGTTAGAGGTAGTCACTGGTTTCCTTGGATGTACCCAGGTAGTCTCTTTAAATCCTGAGAGGAACCACCATGATGTCATTATGACTATGATGTCATTATGCAGGGAAAATACCAGTTCAAAAAGAAACATGAACTCTCTTCATGTATCTTCTGTCTGTGAAGTCCGATGTACTGCAGTCATGCTAAGTCAGGCATCTGTTTCGCAGAACTCTTCCCTCTTCCAGAAATCAAAGGTATAAACTGTCTTACTCGCACAGTCCCAGTTAGAGCGGTCGCTAGTATTTTTGTATAGGAAAAAAATCCCCAGTACAGTAACCTAAACATGATCTTCATATTTCACCGATCCTATGGAAAGCAGTATTATCCCCAAAGAGGCCTGTGCTTTCCTGGCCTGGATAGCGGGGGAGAAAACACATTACCGTTATTTCAGGGAAACATCGCTAGACCTATGCTGTCATGTCTTCCTTGGCAACATGAGCCCTGTGAAAGACCTCTGCTCCTGCAGGAGCTTTTGGGCTATTTAGGTGTCTATCTCATTGATGAGAGGTCACTGAAAGAATTTCAGTAAAAGTATTTCCTTAAGCTGTGTTGCATAGATGGTTCTGTGCAAGCCAGAATTTTTCACGTCTGCTGGACTTCTGGAGATGTGCACAAGACCGTGATGACTTTTGGTTTGTTTGATTTCATAGGATAAGACTGTGGAAATGCTTGAATTTAAAGAGAGAGAGTAAAACAAATAAATGCAAATAAAGGAAGAGTAATTTTCCATGTAAGATAGCCGTGTTTTCTTTGCCTTTCCCCTCCTGCCTGGCCTCTACTTTCTTTGTGTACATGAAGAAAGGGGAATCGTCATGACATGAGTCACCACCAGGAAGCACTCGCAATGCTAAAATAATTGAAATTTTTAATTTCACAGACCATAATTAAAATTGAGGTTTTTGTGAGGAAAATGAGTCTCAAGACTGTGTTTGACTGCAGTGCTCTCCAGGAGAAACAGCCACCCTGCCTCTTAGGTCGTTTAAAAACCAAATAAAGCAAAACCCCTACACCGAGACTCAGAGCTGTATCCGGATATACCGAGGGTGGTGTGGCACGAGAGGGCAGACAGTGAACCAGCTGGACAGACTGAGGCTGTATTGGCAAGCAAAGAAGTACTTTTGGCTTTTTTCTGCTCCCCCCCCAATCTATCGTATACAAGTCTAGATAAATGTGAATTGTACCGAGTATGGATATAGAATAATAACATTTGATGCTGTGGCAGAGATGAGGTCTCTCAAAATGTTACTCTCAAACATTGTTCCAGTATCTTCCTTTGTTCCTTTTCTGCAGGCACTCTGATCTCAGTAGTTGTCTTTTCTGGCAAGGATTGAAGGCATATGTACAAATATTCCACATATGTAAACAGCTCTTTTACTCCTGGACAAAAAGTATGTTGAAGTGAAAGTAAAGCTTGAAAGTATGTTTCAGTAACTCAAAAATAAATGGTAATAAAGTTGTAATTATCCCCAAAGCTACAAACACAGTAGATAAATTTATGACACCTGCAAGCACAAGTATGCAGAAGCAAAACAAAGGCAGCCAAATGACTTCAGCTTCACCCTGTAGTAACGCTAAGCAAATTTAGTTAGAGAATAATGATGTTTGTAGTCCTAGATTAATTTTAAAAAAGTGAGCTTATCTTATTTTTTCATTTTTTAAATCTCACTGTGTTATGACTGCATCCGTAGCAGGGCGGTTAAATCCATGCTGTATGTGCAGACCTCAGCTCATCCTGTGAATAATGCCTCCTTAATTTAAAGGAAAGTGAGTCTACTATTTAATTAAATGGATTAAAGATGAGAAGAAAGGCATTTTTAGAGATCTTATTCTTCCATACCTAGCCTATAAAGGGTTACATATATTCTTAGTTTTTATTATATATTTTATTATAAAGTATAGCCTTGAATCATTTAGAATTAATAGTCAGCATTTTTAATTCAAAATTTCTACAAAACATTTTTGTTTCACATATGAAGTGAATACAGTGTTATTGTGATCATGCCTGCTTAAGCAGATTTGTTTCTGATAGAATATTAGGCAGGTCAGGTTGAAAAGGCTTGGTGTACACTCTGCTATCACTTCTAATAAACAGTGATTTCTTTGCCTAATGTCTCTGCATTTTCTTAATAGTTACACCGTAGAAGGGTTTATTCTCTCTAATATTTTGTAAAGTCTGAAAATAGTTGTGCTACACTTGTTTCTGGACTAGCTCAGGTGACTTCCATTTGAATTTGTTAAGCAAAAGACTTTTAAAAGCATGGAAATGTTAGGCCTATTTCCTGGACTGTGTTTCTGGAATTATGTAAATCTGGAGATCAGTTACAAAAATAGATGATTTTCATTCATATATAGTAATTCTTTTTCTAAATGAACTGGGAAGTTGGAATTTCCCTCCTATCCCAGGCTGCTGCTAAGCAGATTTGAGGTGAATGTAGCTGTGGAAGAAGAGCAATGTTTTAGACTGGAAGCTGTTTTCATTTACTTTGGGCCGAGCAACTTCGTTTATAATACGCCTGGTACCAGCCAGATGGGAACGATTCACGTCCGCGGTCAGTGGCTGGGCTCGGGCTGCCTGAAGATGTTGCACAGCGCGTTCGCACTAAGTAGGTGTGTTTTAATAAACAGCAGCACCCTCCCTGGAGGCAGCTTTGAGGTGGGGTGGCTCGTCTTTAAGGGTGATGAGTGGAAAGCCGAGGTGCACGTTGGCCGTCTCGTAACTGGGATGCTCGGGTCAGGTCTCCTGTCTGTAACGTGCCACTGTGAGGTTTTCAAATTCCACTTTTGCAACTAAAACAAGGGAAAAGATTCAATATTGACCATTCAAGTCTCAGTTCCAGCTGCCTTTAGTTCCATGCTGGCCTATACTTGTCGTCCTTACTAGGGTGTATACATAGATTTCTCTCCAAAACCAAACATTTTAGTAAACTATGTGGTCTTAATAGATTTTCCAGATACGTACTGTATTAGCTGAACTTGATGGAATAGAAAAAATTTTCCAAATTACATTTTGCTGTCATGCCCTTCTGTGACGCTGATGGCTGCTGTGCATCACGGGGCCAAGTGGCAGCAGATGCTACTGCTGTCACAAGCTGGGGATGTCCAGAAGAGGTGGCCTGACACTGGTGGTTAAGCAGGACTCATCGCGAAACCAGACCGGGACAGGTATCTGTGGGGCTCATTTCTGAACAGACTTGATGCCTCCTTGGTTGAGGGGAGAGCTGCTTACTCATCTCTCCAAGTTCAGAGACCCATCTAACAGAGCATAGTGGTAGGGCTGGCTCTCCATGCATGTGGGGTATTGTCCATAGGCGCAACAGGTGTCTTAATGCCCTTGTTTACATCTGGATAAACTACGTTTGTGCCGCGATGTCGTTCATTCACAAGTGGACTGCATGGATTTGAAAATCCATTTGTTGTACCTGAGGAAATAGTTGTTGCTTCGTGTTTCTCCCTGTCTCTGCAAGGACAACCAGGCATAAGGAACACTTTAAAACCTCATTGGAAGAGGTCCAGGGGTTTTCTAAGAATGCTTTTATGGTTTGTTTAAGGTTATCAATTATGTCTCAAATAAAAAGCTCTCTACAGATGATCATTGTGCTGTACTTTGAACTCATTTAACTGGACATTATTTACAGAATATTTATCTTGGTTATGGCAGTTTTTGTCACACAGTGATATTACTTTTCCATTATATACTGCATGTGACCACCACATAAGTTTGATAATAAATGTTGGGAAATAAAAAACAGAGTAAGTGCCTCAGTGTGATAGCAATTCCCGTGTGATGGGAAATAATGTCATAAACTTCAAATTACCTTTTAAATAAATGTTTACGTCCAACCCATCCATTAGATCATAGCCTGAAGGGTCAGAAGGATCATTTCTTCATATTTCACTGTATGCATTATGATTGCTTTTTTAGGTGTAAATGATGTTTTTAAATGAAGAATGGCACTCGAACTATACACAAACAACAGCTAGACATTACTGAGTCGCCATACGGCAGAAATAGCCTCAGCCACTTGGCTAAATATAGAAGTGCAGCAGTAAACTGATTTCATTCTTAGAAAATACTTGTAGTGGTGTACGTGCTGAGACGACACAGAAATACAGCTCGTGTCATTCTCACAATTTGCAGCTTTGACGTTTTAGAGAAGTTTAAATTCTAATTGTGGTTTGGTAGATGGCTGATTTGCTAAATGCTTGTGAGAGTAAAGGTTTTGGAGGGTGGAGAAGAGCATACCTGAGTGTGCAGAGAAGTGTACAGGTAACAGGTATCGTATTAATGAGGGTCTTAACCACCTAGGGCTTTGTGTGCTTGTGAAGTGATGCCGCCCACGTCTGTAAGTGCCATGGGATGGTGTTTCCCTGAGAGCACCTGATGTGGAACACCCCACACACTGAGACCCCACTGTTCCCAATGCCTTTCATAGGAAGGGGCCAAAGCTGCCCGTCTCAAGGACGAAGCGAACCCAAATCCCACATTTAGACATTTCCCCGCTCTGAGCTGGACCTCCCTACTCCATACGTCCCAGAGGGACCCATTTGGCTCACCAAAATGCCCCAAGTGTCAAAGCTTTTTGAAGTGGTGGTACTCCAGAAACCCAAAGAGGCGTCGAAATGGCTGGGCTAACTGAGAGGTGGGTTTGAAGAAGCAGAAGCTGTAGGTGTCCTGAGGCTGCTGGCATGCATGTGGGGATGGGGCAGGTTCCTCAGCCTGGGCTGGGCTGGCTGGGAGCAGGAGGAGGAAGAGCTGTCAAGGGCTGCTAGACCTATCTGGAAGTAAATTCAAACAAGTCTTCTGTTTACAAGTGGGGGAACACCCATTGTCTTGGAGATTTAAAACACCAATCAAGAAATTTAGTGGTGCTTTTGCTGCAGCTGTGATTTGACCTTCCTGTTTACATTAAACATTTTTTATGGCAGTGTGCAGTGACATGGTTGCTTTGTTTAAGGTATTTGATAGTTACAGCAATTCTGGGAATAATTGTTTTGGTTCTATATATATCAGGAAAGAAATATGTTAATATTCGAAATCAAGTTACGTTTTTTTAAACTTACATTTACTGTGTTTCTCAGCCTTGGCTTCCTTCATGAGGACCGTGAACATGTTAAACTTAGTTTTAAAACAACATTTCTTAGTAACATTACGTCCAAAACTTTTTTTTTAATTTGCAGGTTAATCTACTCTAGAACCAGCGGGCTATAATATTGACAAAAATTGTCATTATGGTTTGTGTAAGAATGGTATATTAATTTCTTAAGGTTCACTAGATCCCAGTTCTTTCTTGTTAGCAGAGGTCTGTAATCCTTTCCACAGCAACCACTTGTAAAAGCAGAGGATTATGGCTTGAGGCAGGATATGAGCAGCAGGAACAGATCAACTTAAAAACAAAGATCCTGTTTGAGTACAAATGCTATTGTTAGCACAGAGTTGGGGTGAGTCAAGTGGCAGGATGTCTATTAGAATATAATAAATCTGTATCTACACCACATAGCATGCTAGCCAGAAGACGCATCCTTTTAGCAGTTATGTGATAGACTGCATATTTTTATACCTTTACTTACTATACTTTTGCCTAGTGCAGTAAACCATTCCCTCTGAGAATGACTGGTATCTAAACATCTGAACAGCTTTTTTGGTTTTCTGTGGATTTATTTTTCTGTCTAAAAAGTTTCTGCACTGTTACACTTTTCCCAAAATCTGCTAAAAGCAGGGATTTGAAATTATACTACCGCAAGGTCATTCTGAGGTAAAGTAATAGCCATTTTGGACTATTGCTACCTTTTCTTATGACATGTATGATCCTTCAGAGAAAATGAGAAGGAGATTTTTTTTTTTCTCTGTCCCTATGTTTAAGAAAAATAAATACAATAAAATGTTTTCCTTTATTAAAACGTCTTGGGTTTAACACTGATAGTTTAACTGACCTATCTAACACTAATATATGTGACTCGATTTCAAAGTATTTTTGAATTCTAATGTTTTTTCCCTAATTTTTTTCCTGTTAAGGTCAGTAGGAAGTAACAAATGTACAAAGTGAAATAACATTCTAGTCAAGTGTGGAAAACCCCCTACTTTTTGTAAAAATTAAAAAAATTCTTACATGGCATCAGTGAAATTAATAAACAGACAAAATACGGTGATCGATTAAGGTAGCGGTTTCGTTTTGGACAGTCTGTACAGTTATTCCAAAAACTGACACCACACACAAGGAGTAATCTGTGCTTCCCAAACTTCTGGTGACTGTATTTTTGTAATAGACCACAAAATACATCCTGTTTATATACGACAGGAATTTTATCTTAGTGTATGTTAATTTGTATGTGCTTATATACATACATTATCTATTACACACCATAAAATAGTAAAATTCCACAGAAGTATCTCTAAAGGCAAGTCGAACAGAGGCTTTGGTAGAAGAAAGTGTTTGGAGAGGTCTTTAATCGTTGCCATGTGGTGGCAAGAGGAGTTTCAGTATAGTGGTTTCAAGGAGTTTGTCTGAATGGTTGCTGCTGCATGGGTTAGGATCCCTCTTCAGCGTACTAAAGTTCGCAAGGTTAAAAAAATGAAGCCATAGTCTTAGTGTTATATTTCTAGCTGCTGGCTGAAAAGATTTTTTTGCACTTGGTATATGGAGTTTTTCTGATCATCCCGCTGATGGCACTTGGGCTGCAACTGTATTATCAATGAATAAGAAAACAGAAGCCATGGCATTGCAACGGTATGAATTCTTCAGACTCTATTATTTTGTTAGCCTGAGGCAAGAGACTGTGCTCTTAGTACTCGTCTGTGCAGGATGAGTAATCCGAGGCAAATGTGTAACCACAGCGCGTGTGCAGTATGTCCAGATAGTACGGACTAGCCGGTCTTGCTGTGCGCCATGGGCACAGACGTGTGTCTCTCACGGACAATAGGCATATGTTAAAAAATGGTAATTTTATGATACTGTCTGGGATTTCACCACACATAACTGATTCTAAAAGCGTTGTAACAAGGACAGTCTAACTGTGAATCTATTTATCGCATTAGAGTCAGAATTTTATGCTGTAAGGAGCTGGTTTTACCAGCAGGATTTTCTGTTACCTAACCAGAATTCTGTGTTTTTGCATGAATTCTATGCATGGGAGCAACTGAAAATATGTGTTTCCAGTGCGATCTGTTTCGGTGTTCTAACGTGGCTTGCATTAGCGTGTGTGATAGCTTGAATTTTCTTTCTTCACCAAAGCTGCTTAAACAATACAATGACAGATTTCTGCTTTTATTCTTCATTAATGTCATTCTTCATCCTCTCTGCCCCACATCAGGGAGGAAGTGGTGTGAGTTTGCTATTTTAATGAAGAGAAATGAGGCATCTATCAACTAGGATTTATACTGGAGAGCACATCAATTCAGTTGCCTTGAGCTTGCTGAGTTTGCATATCCAGGGCCAAGCAGCGCTCTCAATTACTCCCGTGCAACCCCATTAACTTCAGGAGGTTGCACAGTTCAAAAGTGTCTTCACAGAAGGCAGCGTGATATGGGGGGGGGGGGGAGGGGAATTCGGTTGGGAAAACAAGACCCCAAAAATTTTTTTTGGTTTTTTTAAAGGGGATTGGGCTTCAGTCCTTATTAC
>Ga0181612_167536_pt1 | contig 17571 bp, 8 predicted proteins | sample HoacroProtozoa21_FD_119630 | JGI IMG/M metagenome (GOLD analysis project Ga0181612, IMG submission 119630) | Hoatzin crop microbial communities from Cojedes, Venezuel. Combined Assembly of Gp0051906, Gp0051904, Gp0051908 | reverse complement strand
TGCACTTTTGCTTTAACTTTTAACTTTTCTAATCAACTAATCTGACATGGGTTTAATTTCCATTTTTTTCATACTGATGGGGTAAATATACAGGTTCATCGTCTACTTCAGAATGTCTGAAATTCTGAGTTTTAATGTGAACCTTCAACAAACAGTGTAGCAATGCTCTCCATGCAGAACACCTCTTACTTCATCAAAATGCTTAATGGTGCAACACAGGACATAGTTCCAAATTATTATGCTCTCACTTAGATGTTTATTCGTCAAATGTAGTCAAGATGGGAATAATTGTTTTCTTGTAAAAGTCAGATCTCCATCCTGAACAATAAACCAAGAAAGTCTATTAAGATCCTGACCTGATAGAGCATGTGAAGGGTCGTAAAACCCTAACCATAGTCCTGTGGAAGCCAGCTCAACCTGACCCACAAATATCTTGAAACAGTTGCTCCCAAATGGCAATGTACCAAGTAAGCCAGGATACTTAATTTCATAGCCAAAAAAATTCCACTTATTTCTGAAGCAATGACCCAGGCTGTAACTTATGAAGTGAACTCTGGATTAGATTGACTGGATAATAAAAAGTAATTCTGTGGCATACATTTTTTTTTTTGTCATGCCTTGTTTTCCTCTCATTTGAAAAAGCAAAATAATATAGTTTTCATTTTTGTATAAGCATTATTCTTGATCATTTTCTTGGTATGAAGCCTCTGCATTCAACACCGTGAAATACAGTACTAAGGTTCAGCAGCTGGCATCTGTTGTTCTAGGTTTTTCTGGATACTAAGCAACATACAGTATATGAGGAAATACTCAGCAACTTATATGTTAAAACAAGTGGCCATACTCAGAATTCTGATTATTTAAAATATTAAGACTGTGAATAAAACAGGTTGTATCTAAATTCTGCGTGCACCCACAGAGAATTCATGTTTTGCCATTGTGTGCTTGCATAATTATTTGCATTTGCTTGAAACATTCACATATTAATTCTGAAATGAGTTTCTACCTTGCTGATGAATGAATATTTAAAGATAAAAACAATAATTTCTGCTATCGCTTTATTAATATTATTAATGCATAGCTATTAATAATGCACTATCAGAAGGATAATCTTTGGTCACAGTAGATATGGGAACTGACACAACAACAGGTTGTAAAATAAATAATAAGAGCGTAGAGCCAGGGCAAAACCCAAAGTAGTTCATTTGGAGCTGGAGTATAAATACCCTGACAGACACACCATTTCTTACTATGTGCATGGGTGATCTCCTAAGTTGGGGGCCTGCGTGCAAGTTAGAGAATAGACTGGAACATATAACACAAAAATGAAGGCTAAACCAGAAATTATTTAAATAAGTGCTTCAGCAGAAACACAAAATGTTATTTGAACACATGTTCTATCTAACCACAAATAATTAGAGGCAGCAAACAGGACATTTTACAATGGATAAGAATCAAGCATCACAGGCATGTCTCAGAGCTATGACCTTACATGTGATAGGTCTGCTGCACCTCAAAAAAGCAAGCTCTGAGTTTGTATTTTATATGAGCATTGCAGAGGCATATGTAAAACCAGCAAAACATAACTCGTCATTAACTGGGTAGCTTTCTTTTGTGTGCCTGTGCTACCATGACCATTTTGGATCCTGGCCTGTACTGGTCACATTAAGAGTCATTCAGAGATTTACACATTACTTAAATTCCAGTTTTCATTTGCATAAACAGAGTTGGCATGGGAATGATCCCACATCCAGAATGCAGCATTGGTTCAGTCCCCATGAGCAGAAACTCTGAAGCAGCCAAACGCCCCATGAGCACAGCTGCAGAGAGGAACACAAGTTCCCTCTCTCCAGACCTGCTCCTCTGCAACCTCCCCAGCTCAGGGCTGAGGCTCTCTCTTGTCTGGGATGGGCTTCATCCTAATGAAAGTCATCTGGCTGTCTCAGCGTCATAACAGTACAAATACTCAGATTTACATTATTTCATTAGACTGAATTGTTGCTTTCTAGCCAGCCCCGCTGGAATATGGTGAAATGCTTATGTGTGGGTTGAAATTTTCCATCGCTGAGGTCAAAATCGGGTTTATGCTCTTTTCTCAACTGCATCCTTCAATGTCTGAATGAGCTGGTTTTAAGTCACAATAACGCGTTAGCTAATTACTCAAGGAGAAACAAATTTTATTCTGGTTTAAAGCTGTCAGAACCAGCGCCTACACTGCCTCCCGCTGACATAAGTGGATGCATGTGTGAGGTAAGAAACGACTGAGCCTGCAGCCACTGGGGTAAGCCTCAGTTGCTCCAGGACTAACAGAGCTAAGGAGGTTCAGATTAATCCACGTCATTCAGAAAATGACAGCAGCATCCCTTTTTGCACTTTTGATTGAGTCAGGTGGGCACAGTATGCTATTTTAAACATCTTTATAGCATATGTGTTTTCTGTCATCTTTGAACATGAGGAAATGCATTTTTCCCTTGTATAAAAAATTTTTGTGGTCTTCAAAATAATGTTATACCTTAAATGCTTCATATTTGACATGGAAATTTGGCATGAAAATAGCCTTTTTGGGGAAGCAGGACATAATCTTATTCTGGATAAACTGATTTTGCATGAGCAAGTTAAATACTGAGAACATACAGTAGTTCTTTTTTCTCACTAAGGTGACGCATACAGTGATGAAACAATGTGCAGGCACACTGCTGATTTGAGTAAAATTAAAAAAAGATCCTTAAGTGTTGCATCCTTTAAGTGTAATATTTGCTCCTTTGGACGTGCCAGGAATAGTCTGTGAAAATCATATCTATACAAACTGAGCAGTGATTTGTATATAGCGCATATGCCTTTTATAGCTTAAAATTGCACTCTGTCTCAAAATTAACTTTACAATTGTATACAGGACTTATCAGCATAGTTCAAGCTAACACGACACTTACGTGCATTGGAGGTGTGCCCAGCAAGTGTGCACAACCAGGCAGTTCTTCAAAGCTGGTGCGAGGAAAGATATGTGTTTCCTGAGAAACTATTGAAATACATATTCTAGGATGAAGCCACCTAGGCCACCGCATTGACATAATGAAATTAAGTAATGCACCAGAAGCTGATAAGCCCAGCATAGCCCGGTTGTCCCCTGCCAGGCATGTCTAGAGCTTAGACCAGACGCTGTCTAAGACCAGTCAGACTAATGACATGAATTTTCCTATAGATTTGTGTCTTTTGCTTCTTTAAGGGTCTGCATGGAATAACCCAGTTTTCCTTCACAGTGTCTACAACACTGTCCCTGACAGACACAGCAAAGCTGCTAGACAGTATATCCTTGATGATCAGCTGCAAACTGCTGCCAAATGGGATATATGGATTGAACTTTACCTGTCTTACAGGAGGTTCTAGGTGCTTTTTCACTCAGCTGACAATACTTATGAAAATATTACGTATTCCACTGGCTTTGAGACATCATCTTCTTCTGAATCTGTTTGGTTCAAAAGCCTGGTGGAACACAACAAGTTCAAAAATCATTACGGGAACGTGGGTGGTAGGCAGATAAAAGTAACAGTACAGCTGCATAAAATGTGGGGGAAAAGTCAGAAATATTTTATGGATATCTACTCACAAAAAATCAACAGCCCAGAATGTGCTTGCTAGTCAGTGTCTCAGACTGGCTGCTTGTCACCTCCTGAGTAGAGTCTGAGTTATTGCTTAAATATCTATAATTGTTTTGGAATCCATGTAACGGAGAGACAACCTTTTCCTAGATGTATTTAATATTGCAACAAGCACTGCTGATCAGGTCTGTACACTGGATCCTCTGGTTCCTAAAAAGAGGCAGTGCAAGCCCCTTTGTTTCTACTTCCCTTGACTGGAAATGGTCCATACCAAAAGAAGGCCAACACATGGGACAAAACCCATCTATTTTCAAATTCTGAGGTAGAGACCAGGGTTACGGATAAGACTGTAGACGGTCTTCATTCATCACTTTCATTTGCTTTCATAATCCTGTTTTTTTCTACTGAGCCCTGGACATGTGCAAAATGTATGGAAGACAGGTCATAGCTTTATGTCAGAGAGCAACCAGCTGCCTGTGAGCCAGCCATTGCTCTGCATGGCTCAAGACAGCCGCCTCTCTGCTAGGGAGTTCATCAGGGGTTGGGACCAAGCCCACGATCATCCACACTGCTTAATTGCTGATATGTTCCTTGGTACATTTTGGGCACGTGCCCGCTTGTAGTCTCCCAGGCACTGTTCAAGGAATAGGTTGGAGCAAGGACAATCCCCACATGGCAGTAAGGCACAAGGCTGAGAGGAGAGAATTTAGCCTTCCAGACATGAGCGTGCCATCTACTTGGTCTCAGAAAAGAGCCCCTGGTCGTTTTATTTATTAGTACAGGCTTAGATCCTAGAGCCATGCCAGGTACTACCTCAGGTACTAAAAGCATGCTAATCACATTAGGCTGGTGCTGATACTTGGGGCAGCTGGCGGAGTTTTAAGAAAAGCCCATATCTGAGGTGTGATATATCTAGCAAAAAAAGAAGAAAAAAAAAAACAAAAAACAAAAGCAGGGTCTTATTTTGTACCATCCTTAAAAACAGGTCAGGGACATGGCGATATGAGGGAGATTTCTTTCCATGATCCTGTCCCGAGCCAGGGATGAATATCTCCACCTCAGAAGACAGCCATTCTCACATCGGTTGACCTGCCCGCTGCCATCAGCAGAAGCAGAGCCCCTGTGCTGCCCGTTTGTGCAGCCATGCTGTCCGTGCTATCAACTGGAAAGGGAAGTGGGGTAGGAACAGCTGTGAACTGTGACTCTGTTTCCCTCAAGGCAAAGAAAATGTTCATCTGCCTGGACCTACCACAGTTACTGCTGCTTTGTTCCAGTGAATGGGTACAATGGTTAAAGAGTGTACGTGAATTTAAGTCTGTCCTGTTAGGCAAATACATAAGAGAATTAAATTAAGACTGTATGTGCAGTCTGATCTTTAGCATTCAGACAGTTCAACATTTTTTAACTGTGAAGCTTACCATTTTATATAAGTGGAATTCTAATACTATGTCTCTTATTATATATGTACAGCTACTTTTGGGCTGCTGAAAAAATTTTCTTGGAAGATATTTTTAACAGGATACAGATTTCCCACCAAATGTGCTGGTTATTGATGAGAAAACCAGAAACAGATAACAGAAAAAAATAAGAAATTTTTTAGCTTTCAGTAAAAATGCCTATTTACTTCATTCTTTTGCTAATTGTGCTGTCAGATTTCACGGCTTTTTTCCCCAAAAAAAGGGCCATCTTCCCCCCCATCTATCCTTTTTTTTATTATTCCTGTTGGTGTCATTGAAATATATGGGTTTGCTCTCTTTTATTCAAGAAAAACAAAACATCGTGGGGAACACTGGAGGGGAAAAAACAATAAAATTTTGACATTTCCCATGAAAACTAAATTACTTCTTCAACTAGCCAAAATAGGCACCCAGGAATATGCTGATGCTTTTCAGATTGTAGTAGACAGAGGTACTTAATCACCAGCTTAAGTAGAAAATGAGCACCAAGGGAATTTTTCATGGGGTGATTTAGCTACACGCAAATCTGTCGTGTACTGTAGTACTGAGGCACCCAGGAGCTGAACAGTGTAGAGCTTGTCAAAGGATTAGGTAACAATGACGATTTAAGAGCCAGGACAAAGCTAGGTGTAGGTGGGGAATAATATCCTGGTCAATATATCCTTTGGTGTAGACATATAGATAAACATGTAAATAGTACAGCAATGTTCAACCAAAATGCGCCACAGGCAAACAATTGAAGAGAGACTCCCACAAGACAATGACAGCTTTTTCCCTTTTTCTTCCTCTTTACTGAACATTCATTGTATTAGAGGCGTCACGGCAAAACCTCAGGATGAAGCCCATTGTGAACCAAAACCTTCAGGGTATGCAGTTTGTAACATTTCTGGTCACTAATGTGAATCCAAGCCTGTGGGTGCCTAATAGTTAGTAGATAATTTATATGTGTAGACTAAAAGCGGTACTGCTGTAAAGTATATGCATAAGGCACTTTTTATAAACAAACTAAAGGTGTAAATAAATTGCAGCTTCATGTATTCCTAGAGTCAGTATCATGCACCATAAAAAGGTCTACATAAAGATATAGTCTGTCATCCCCCAAGTATATGCATCAATTTCTATCATGCTCATAAAGGCTCAGTTACTACCTGTAAAGCAGCTATAGTAAAATCGCGCCGAGCTTCCAGGATGTGAGCATACAATTTATATTGTTACCCTTGGACTCCCTTGCCTGGGGATAGGTGGGTTTTGGTACGAGAAGGCTCCCTTGAACCACCCTAGACAGATGAGAGATTGGTATGGGGACAACACGGACAACAAAACCAAACAAAATCACATTATAGAAACACAGCGTTGCAGCCATTTTGCTCAGAGGGAAGAGAGCTGTAAGTACACTTTGGAAGAAGGAGGAAAGCTTTGAGCATTTGAACCAGTGTGTTAGGAAGCTCTGAGCACCAGTGTGTTGATTCACTGAACGCTAGACCTAGACACATGTCCTGTGGAGCGAGTCTTGATGGACTTACTTGGGAGAGTGTCCCAGAAGACTGTTGGGAGCACCAGAGGGGAAATTAGGCAAAGTTGCATAGCAGTCAACAATGTTTAGCTCAAGAGGCAAAGTCATCACAAACTTTCATGATGGAAGGTAACCAGGATCTCTACTGAGGGTTTTTTTTAAATCTGAACTGGAGGACAAAATATAGAAAACTGTATTGGTTAGAGCACTCCCATCTGGTATAATTGACCAGTCCCTGTCATTTTTGAGATGAAACAAAGACTCAGACCAAGGTTTCCCAGGTGTCCTAGTTCCTGCCCTTGTCAGTCTCTCCATGCCAAAGGTCACTCACCATCTGCACAAACCAGAGTAGCTCTAGTAGAGGTGTCTAGAAGGGAATCACTGCAAAGCAACTTCTAAACTGTCAGTCACCTGGGATGCACTGGGCAAGGGTGGCATCCCTGAAAGTTATCTGTAGGCACCTAAAATACATTAGGCCAAGATAAGCTGTTCCAGAGGGCGGTTACATGTTGCTCTTACGAATCCCTCCACACCGAAGAAGTTTTTCGGACTAGCAAAGAGGAATGAATCCCACTGATACGTGTTAGTGCCTTCATGACTAACAGTCCCTTTAGGCCTGATTTGGCAGAAACCTCAACCTCTTATATGCCTGGCAAATGACTGAGCAGTGACTCTAGGGCTTTCTCCTCCTAATTTTTGTGAAAAAATTCAGCTGGTCTCACAGTCGCCCCCATGCAAAGCTGAACCAGTAAAAACTTTACATAGGATAGGAAAATCATTCCCCAATTATCTGTATTGAACAGTGTCTGAGAAATGTTGATCCTGAAGTGCACACGAAAACAAATCAAAGAAACGATCCTCCTTAGGTTTTGTACCACATGATGAGCTCTGTGCGTACCACTGGGTGTGAAAACTGACTCCTCAAGTCAATGGCTCAAAAAAATTATTTCGGTCCTCCATCTCTGTCATCTTAAAATCAATGAGATGATAATAATATTTTTTTCTCTCCTTTATCCTTCATGCACGTCCTTTGTGGATTGTAAGTCTGTCTTTATATTGCAAAGGCACTCCTAATTAGGTGCCTATGTAATAGGAATAACGACAATTAATATCAATATCGCAGTTCGTTACATTTACTGAGTTCTGGCCCGTTAGTTGATAGGAAAGAGCTTCTTTAAAAATGCAAAGTCAAAGTTATTTTTGACTGTGTTTTTGGTTGTTTCATTTGGGGCATTTCTGCAGTGCAGACTGAGGGAAGACTTGCATTTGCCTGGCACATGCTCCGAGCTGAAAGTCCTGTGACTGTGATGGGACAGATACGAGCCCAAGGTATAAGTGGTGCTGAGAATTAGGATACTCTGATACAGGCTCAGTGTAGTATTTTTACGAGCATGTGCCTTTTGGAGCAGGAATGCCCAGTTTTCTGCCAGATCTGGGGCATGGCAATAAAGCTTATGCTCTCCCAAAAGCTAACGTGTAACTTGTAGCTTTAAGTAGGTCTTGAAATATTTAGGATTTGAGTTGGCTGGAACAAAATCTGTCTCCACCAAATGAACCCTAAGACTCTTAGTTATGACAGAACTTCTAATGTCAGTGGTCAAGTAGGGGAAGGCACATTTTGTCCTAGACAAAGTGCTGCTGCGGAGGGTGGACTGCCGGGAGAGGAAGGCAGGAGGCACAGTGGAGTCGAAGAACGGGAATGCCAAAAGCAGCACAGCACAGTTTGTACAGAGCAGCAAACCGAACTGTGTGCATGAGGAAGGATATGTCCCTGAGCAGTGTGACATGGTGACGCCTCTCAGCTGAGTGTTACATCTCTTGGGCATTAAAGATCTGGCTTGACTGTCACTCCAGGGATGCCGACCAGCTATGGAGGATTCTTCATGAGTGGAGGACACATGATTACTTTTTATGTGCAAGATACTCTAATTATCCTGTAGGGATTCATTTCAGGTTACAGAATTTTTATTGAAAACCATTTAATTTTCAGTGGCTGTCACTTGAAGTGGACAAAGTAGAGGAGCACAGGAAAATTACTTAGCACAGGTCCAGACCCTTCATCATTTGCATACACTCATATAATACAATTTTTATCTTCTGCTCACACAGAATGGCAGTGAAACTGCTAATACGTATAGAATACAGTGCGTTGCTAGTGTCAGACCATTAATAATGGTATGAACAAATTTATAATTTTACATTATACCTGTACTCATTTTATGGATTAAAAAAATAGCAACTACTTACATACAAGTGTGAGAAAATATTGTAATACTGCGTATACTCAGCTTCTATGGGCAAGAACCAAAATATCCCCAATCATTGTAATAAAGAGCAGAAAAACAAACAAAGAAAAAAAGATTCCTAGACTTTTGGGAAAGGATGTAAATTCACATGCTTCAGGGCATAAAACAGTTTATGGATTAGGAGGAAATTTTCCCTGTGGGCAAGTTGTCTCTGTAACAACCTACTGCAGAGTTTCTGGCATGCCAATTTTATAAACACATTACTGAAGGAGGTGGACAACTTGTCTGATCCAGTATGTCCTCTGTGTACTCACATGAAAAATGAGAGCCTCTTATATTATGCCTACTATGAGCAGTTTTGTCTGCTGTAACTCTGTTCTTGATACTTTTCCAAATGTAAATTAAACCAACTAGTGGAGAAGGTTTCCTTTTCTACCTTCCCCTCTTCCTATTCCTCTGCCCATTGCAGAGGACTCTAAAATGCCATCTCCTTGCACTGCAGGCAGATACCACGCCTGGCAAATAATACCTGCAGCTCCACAGAGTGCCCTCAGTGCAGCTGTCAGTACTGTAGGAACAGAAAAAGTGACCAGCTGCAAGTCTCTGCCAAGCTTGCCCTCTTGCACTGGGTGACGCAGCTGAGGCTCCTCTTCACCAGCCTGATGCTTGTGATTGCAGTGATGTTCCATGAGAAGGTGGCTTTAATTAAAATGTTAATTAAAACTCCCTGCATGAGCCCTGTGAGAGGGGGGCAAGATTTCAGAGGGTTTGAGCAGAAGCTACAAGACCACTGCCTCAGGAGAGGGCAAGCTGTGATTTTCCAGTGTTTATGCAACTTATGTGGGCTTTTTAGGCATGGGAACTGTATGCTGTGGTCCCCGCCAGTACTATATGAAGACGTGGTCCTCTTAGGCTGTCACACATACCTTACACTTTTTCTTTCCAGCCCTGTGAGAATGTGGACCCAGGCAGGGAACCTAAAGGGAAGATGTACCCCAGTCTTAAAGGGAGGGTGCAAGTTACAAAGTATGTGTATCCAGCCTTCCTCTCAAGTGGTCTCCACTGGGACAGTGGTCCTGCTCCTCAAAAGGGGTGGGGGAGCGTGAGGACTGGGGAACCAGCTCTATTACAGGCATTTAATGCTGTATTTATTGCTTTGATTTTGAGCATCTCAGTGTGAAGTCAGTGAAAGCTGCAGGAATTCAGCACATTGGAAAATCAGACCCAGCTTGTCTTAAATAGACTCTCCAGAGCAAAAAGCCTCTCTGGAAAAACTTTACTCTGGTTCTGTACATACAGTTTCTTGCCAAATTTTTTATTTGAAGGTATGACAGCATTTTCCCATCACAATCATTTTGGTACATCTATTGTTTTCTGTGAATACTATTTTTTTTTATTGATGGTGGGTACCTTTCATTACATCTCTAATTTTCTGGGTTTATTTGCATGGAGGTAGTATAAATCACCTGTCCTGGGATTTCCCCACCGTGCTGCACAGAAGCACAATCAGTAAGGCTGTGGTGAGGGTGAGACTTGTCAGTGAGGGTTGGTGCCTGGATGGTCCTAAGTCACCTGGTCCTATACCCGCAGGAGCCTTGTTTATAGCCACCCCCGGGGCCTACAGTAAGATATAGGCTCTGTCTCCCACCATGGTATCCAGCCATCCAGAAGTACCTCTGGGTACAGGGCAATTTCCACAGCAGGACTCATTTTTGGAGCACTGACAGAAGTTTTCAGTGCTGTTAGTTCAAAGGAGTTTGAAAGCTGCTGGATTACAGGACAACTCAGAGTTTAGCAAGCTGCTGCCTGAGGATTTTTCAGAAAAATAGAGAAAAAAGGAGAGCAAAATAAAAGCATATGAGCTTATGCTAAAACACTCCACTGACTTGGGGCTTTACAGTTTTAACTCAGAGTGGAGATCGTGGGAAGTCAGAATTTTTACAAAGCAAACCCAAACCCAAGTGTCTCAAATTGACCACCCAAAGTCAGAAGCCTCTTCTGATACTTTTTGCTTTTGTTTCGTGTATGAATTATTCAATTGCTATTAATTACCCATCCATCTTCATGCTTCTAAACTGAGTCTGAAAGATTGTACATTCTGTATAATACAGAAAATTGAGATTATGCAGGTGGAAAACACTTCTCTGCTGCAGTTTTCTCCCAAGACATCTTACAAATACTGAATATCAAGCCCCTGCACAGAACGCAGCTGCGCGTTATTCAAGTACTTCTTGAGGGATGGTACAAGGACATGTTACATGTATGGAGACAGGAGTATCCGAGTCTTCCACCAAGAGGCAATAATTCCAGGAAGCAATGCCCACAGGAAAGTGGGGTGCTCCTTTCGGCAGTGATATTAATGCTTGCTGACTTGTTTGAATGCCACTGCCTAAGCATTTTATGATTGCTTTCCCTCCCTGAGAACTTCTACGGAGACTGATAAACGTTTATGCTAGGACTACTAATACCTACTCTTACAACCCACCAGTAAGAACTTCAGAGGCCTTGCTTAAAACTACTTGCAGCTACTCTAGGGATGACCAAAGTTTACTGAATCTGCTATTAAGTAATATCCATTAATTCAATAATCCACCAGAAATGAGGACTCTAAGCGGCTTTCTGTATTAGCTCTTACAGATCTCTCTGAGACTTTATCACATGACAGTTTTCAATCTCAGCGAGCTACTCCAGGTCAGCAAGTAAAAGGCAGTAACAAAGCAAAGCAAAACATGTAACAAATTCAATGAGCATCTATTATCAGCCTGATTACACACTGCACCACACAGAGTCCTAATGATTTCAGTGAGGCTCCATGCAGCATAAGGAGTCTCCCATGCAGATTAGTTTACAAGATCAGGATCTCCATATGGAACATCTCCCTCCCTCCACCCCTTCCCGTTCTGTACAGAGCAGTGTAAAAACAAAGGCCTGCCTTTTTGCATATTTGCAACATTTTAGTTGTAGGTAGGCTTGTACAACGACTTACTTAAACAAGAATAGCTAAGAAAATATTCCTCAGTACTATTTCAAGCATGTCTTTGCTTTACTTACTCTGGTCACTTGCTGCAATGTTCTCTGTCTAGTCACCTTTCTAATAATCATTTGATGTATTTCCACTGCCACAGCATTGTGTATAGATGCCTAAATTCATAGCGTTCAGTTACCAGGCACAGTTTCATGGAGTGGAAGGACTGGGTGTATAATATTAAGTGAAAAAAAAATCAAATGTCAGAAACTTCATATTGATACTTTGATCAGAAGCAACATGCGGCTGGAAGTTTTTGAACAACAAACCATTTGAGAGTGTGTAACATGCTTGTGAAAATATTCATAGCATAATTAGATAAATAACAGATCCAGTGTCTATTTTTACTTTCCCTTGATGAGAAGCTTTGCAGGAGAGACTGCTGGTAGTTAATTCTCCCTAACAACAATCTGTGTAATCACAAACCCCAATTAGCTGTGCCTGTTCTATGCTATACAAACTATTTCCTTAGCGCTTCACATCACTACTTTGTAATTAGCTTTCATCTACACGAGCTTTGACTAAAAAAATATAAAAGAGTGTAAGTGATTGTACTGCCACTCAGTATTCTGCGAAATAATCGCTAGCGATTTCAATCAGATTAATTTTATCACCCGTATTAAGGAAAATTACCTCCCTCTTCACTCTCTACAGCTGAGGGCTATTTCATTTCCTGAGATGTTCATAAAAGCATAATATAAAGCAATCTGTAATTGTAAATATCCTTCCCTAATAACTTTGAGATATTTCCTTAATACATCTTTACATTTGGAGTTTCCGTTCCATAAAATACAGTAACAAGTGCTCTATTATGTTTTAAGTGTGTGCTGTTAAGCTGGACAACTTAGCACTGTCCTTCCTGTTTTTACATAGGGTTATATTTAACTTGCAGATAATGGGAACAAGGTTTAAAAGTGATGGAGCGGAATAATGGCGTTACAGCAATAATATATCTTGCCTTTGTGAGGAATAGAACTTTACGGCCTATTTCAGGTCAGCCAACACCAATTCCATTTTTCACAGCCTGACAACTTTCACCTTCACCCACACTCCAGATGGATATTAAAAACTACTTTCCAAACAAGACTGAGGTTTGGCTAAACCCATGCTCTACACCTGGGGAGAGCCCTTCTGATACTTAAAATCCAAATAAAATAACATAAGAAAAAATTAAAATGGGCAGCCTGCAACAGCCACATGCCACTGGCTTGTGCAGTGAACCTCTCAGATATTCACGGAGCAAAGCAAGCTGCTCAGGTCCTACAGCAGGGGTCATAGCAGGAGAACTTCAGCAGCTGCAATGCTTGCATGTTCAACTTCTGCAGGGAGGACATGGCATTAGCACAGATTTAGCACCTGATTTATTGGAAATGCGAGGTGTGTGCTAGGAGGATCACAGCAGCCCAATGTATCATCACCAGCAAAATTCATTAAGGTGTTCAGGCCGCCAGCACTTCTTGCTGAACACTGATTTAGATGTGCACATGCGATAGCTTGTGCAGGAAGCTGCCATCCAGGGCAGCTGGGAACACAGCTGGCTGGTCCCTGAGTTGGTCAGACTCCCATTTTCATCTGTAAGCGTTGGTCCTGAATAGGACAAAAAGCACTGGGTGACTAACGTGCATTCTCAGCTGTGCATGTATCTGTTGTCTGCATTGCAGGGCTTTCCCCCAGCATCCTGAGATTCACCACAGAGGTACAATGTGAGTGATACAGAAAGCACGCTGCTCACATCAGGACCCAGACAGCCTAACGCTGCCCCTCTTCTCCTCAGAAAGCAGTTTTCCAGACTTTCAAAGGTAAAGCCATCTCATCCTCTGAGCAGCCTCATTTATATATGCTCTGTATTTTTCTTTAGCTAGCTTATGCCTTGGACTGTCTCACTTGCCATCAATTACTGCAGCTTGAGAGGTGCCTGTATGTGGGAAGTCTACCTGTCATGCTGGAGAGATGACTAAAATGTGACAAAGCCCAACATGGGCGAGGGAGCATCCCTGCCTGCTGCCGTGCAGTCTGAATTGTTGCCACATAGCGAAGACCCAAGGGGGGATGAGGTGTTTGCACAGCAAACCACACAGGTTTCTCCAGCGCACTGTAAAAGGCTGTGCATTGTTGTACGTCCCTTGGTGCTTTGAGACTCGTTACTGTGTGTGAGATGAAGAATAACATGGTATATTTCAAAATCTTATGAATGGGATGAGGGTTGTTAGAGAGGTGATACTGTTTTTCAGTGTCATGGTGTCAGGATATGGAGGATGTTACAGATAACAGCTCACTGGAATTAAATGTATTGTACTCACCCTTCTTTCTACAAGAGCAAGATAAACTTTCCAACCTTTTAGCAAGCATGGGAAGAGGTTCATTCTCATCTAGAGCAATGCCTTCACTGTTTGCTAACATGCTTCCTTTTATACATGGATGGGACATATCACCTAGGTAGGCTGCAATGGGTTAATTTTCTTTGCTGTTCACTTAAGAAAGAGGACAGACACTCTTTCTCAGTATACATGTTTCCATAATAGTAGAAGTCACTGAAGATCTGACTATACACTTCACCTGAGCATGACAGAGATCCTCAAGATTTATCAGAATATAATTTTCAATCATCGCCTGAGTCTCTGCAGGAATCCCTGTGCCTGAATCTTCCCAACGATGTTGTCAAGAAAGAGGCCTGGAACTGGTACATCCCCACACGGCACAGCTATTCCCAGCAGAAGTGTCAGCCTCCACTCCCTTTTTTTCTGCTTAAGGAGCGTGGAGGGACAGGGACACATCAGGCAGAAACACTGAATGCCCTGGGGAAAATAAGACAGAATCACTGCAAGAAGAAAGGCTCAAGTTTATACATCTCCAGAAAAACTCAAACATATGCTGAATTTTTGTTTTCTCATGCTGCAATTCCCATGCTTGAGAAGGCTGGCTAATAAACAAAGTCACCTATTACAGTTCTACAAATGTTGCATCCCGACTGTTTTATATTGTCAGGGAATAAAGTGAAACTAGTCAAAATTCAGTATCCCTGGCAAATATCTGAAACTCTTTTTATGTGGAACGAGGATACAGATAGGGCTGAAAGAACATGTGTTTTCAGTCCCACTGAAAATTTCACTGTCTTCATATTTGCTTTTATCCCATTTTGGAACAGAAAGTCAAACATTGACTACTGAAACTTCTGAAAATCACGAAGTTCAGAAATGTCAAAACATGCCACTTTAGTATTTCTGATCTAAAGCGAATGCTGAATATTACAAAACTGCAGCACCAAATAACATTTTTTAAACTAAACCAAAGCATTTCATTTTAGCTCAGTTCAATACCAGTCTAAGTCCCCCTGAAATAATCTTGATACCTCACACAAAGCTGGAGTTTAGATGCTTTCATTATCAATTTTTCACTACGGATATATTTTCGGAGTGCACCACAAGGTACATCACCATGCGAATGCTCAGGTTGGACCCAAAAAAGACATCCAGTTGCATCTCGTGAAAAGTAATCCAGCTACGGAGATGTTTCTGTATAGATTTGGTCACTGGGATGTTAGGTACAATGACAATTCAGGGTAACAGATAAGTATTGAACAGATCTGGAACAAAATATTTAGTTTAGTTCAAGAAGATAAAGGGTTTTGAATTGTGTTGATCCAATCCCAAGCAAGATACTCTTTTCCAGATTTGTAAAGGCTGGCAACGTAGTTCTTCAATGTTGTACTGCATTACATATGTCTGTACAGTGGACATTCTTAAAGATACTCTGGACTTGGGGTTAAATAAGATGTGTTACTGAGTAGTTATACTGATGACTTGTGCCGCTTTGTCATTATAGTTTAGAATACTTTGAGTTATTTTACAGAGATAAAGTTAGCTAAGATAATGACAAGATTTCTGACCACTATAAATATATATTGCTGTCACATTTAAACTAGTAGATAATTAATGCAGAGCCAGCTGCTACTAATATACTGTACTAAGACTTGTTAATACAAGGCTCTAATAAAGCTGTTAATACTGATAATACCATACAGCATTTAAAACTGTTGCAAATTTTTCCATAGAATAGTCTCCTCCTTACTGTGGAGGGTTTTGTTACATTTTGGGTTTCTTTTTATAATTAACTTCCAACCACATACATCATGTTATCTGTCATAAATAAAGTCAGCCCTTGCCTCAAGGGTCCTGAAGTTTAAAAGGCAAAACCAAGAAAGCCAAGATGTGTCAGAAATCTAAAACAAGTTGGATTCAGTATTTGCCTTATAACAAAAGCTGGACACCCAGTCAAGCACAGGACTTTATTGTTTGTATGCACATTGCAGACAGGTAAGAAGAGATAGTCCTTGTCCTGAAGAGCTTGAATTAAAATAATATAGATCTAGAGGAAAGTATAGCTTAACAAAATTGCTTTTTGCCTGTAAGAGTCTCTTCTTTCTGCTTTTCACTCAAACTGAAGAAAACCTGCAGTAGGGATGGGCATTCAAAGGCGCAATCAAAACCTCTTGAAATCTGTGGAAGTTTTGGAGTATGCTCTCAAAAAACTGAAATCCAGTTACCCAGATGTCTGAGGAATATCCTACTGTAAATGAAAGGAAGGCATTCTCTGCTAATTCACTCACTCTTACAATAAAGCTAACTGAAAATGAGAATAGTTCTGATCACCAGAGTCAGAAATTGGTATTCCAATAGTTTCATAACAGAAATTGGTTTGCCTCCATTTTACTAAATTATACTGTTCAGTAGTTAGAAACTCATTTTATAAGCAAATACGTACTTACCTATTTTTTAAGGCTCTGACCCACTGCTCATCTTAATGGCTTATAACTAAGAGTGTTCCAACTGGTTGATACCATCTGTCTGAATCTGCTAGACAAAAGGGTAGCGGACTAGATCTGTGGCTCTAGATCATCTCGTTTATATTCAAGAAACTGTGACATTAGTCTTCGAATGGAACACTGTTGAAATATTATGAAAGCCAAATGATTGTTTTTCTTTAACAGAAAAAAAATAAAGCAGTGAGTAATTAAATAGGAATAAAAAGGAATGACATGGCAGCTTTGGACCGTGTCCCTAGATAGGGATGGGCATTGAAATAGCCTGTCTTCTGGGAATACAAAAAGAGGCACAGAAGGGGAAAAGTAGGTTTCTGAGTGCCCCAAGTTAAAACCGTCTCACTAAAATGAAGGCAAGGGGGAAGCGAAGTAGATGGCTGCTCTGAATTGTGTCTGGGAACCGGATATCTGGGTTTGTGTATTGAAGTTGTGGATGGTCCTAGGGTTGGTTCCCATGTGAATTCAAGGAATTCGATCACCTCCAATAAGCGGAAAAGACTGTCAGTGATAGACAGAAAAATCCTTTCTGCCGCAGGAGGTGTCAGAAGACTGTTCAGCACATGGATGCTAACTGCCTTCAGGCACAGGCGAAAGGCAGGTTTGTGTCAGTGAGCAACATAGTTTCTGACACGCAATGCCTGTGACACGGAATATTAAGGGTAAGAGAGATCAATGCCTCGTTTTATAGAACTCAAGGTTTATACTCTAAAAACCTGTTTAGAATGTGGTTTTTCAACCAAAGAGTTAAACACTGACTAAAACCTTTTTAACATAAAGGGTCCAATTTGCTAATGATTTGTGACCATGCACAAATCAACTTAATAGCACTATTTCTGGAAATATTACAAGCAGAGAGATAAGTTTCACATTCATCAAAGCTGTTTAAACCCATTTGGTGCCTTTTTTTTGAGAAGC
>Ga0181612_101846_pt1 | contig 17575 bp, 7 predicted proteins | sample HoacroProtozoa21_FD_119630 | JGI IMG/M metagenome (GOLD analysis project Ga0181612, IMG submission 119630) | Hoatzin crop microbial communities from Cojedes, Venezuel. Combined Assembly of Gp0051906, Gp0051904, Gp0051908 | reverse complement strand
TCTGCACACCCACAAAGGAGCACAGAGGGACAATGGAAGGGGGAAGCCCATATAATACCCTGCTGGGATGCTCCAGGCCCATCACAGGAGAGTCACCAGCCCATCAAAGGCAGATCTCCGCAAGTCCAGAGGAGCAGAGGGTCAAATAGCAGGCAGGAAGCCAAACCAAGGACTCCAGGGAAGGGACACCCTGCCTGGTTGCCTTCTAGGCTGTCCCAGGACAGCTTTAGCCCCACTGACCAGGCATGAAACCTATCAAGATGAGTCACTGGGAGCAACAGTCTGGATCACCTTTTGGACTAAGTGGGAGTTGCTTCCCAGGGGTGTGGGACACATCACAGGAGTGAGGCAGGAGAAGACTGTTTTGAAACTTCACAATCTAAATTAAAACTGTCAAAACTCAGTTGAAGACCTCCAACAAAAAACTAGACTACTAAGGAACAAGTCAGCAGCATTATTAGGGAGTCGGAACTAAGCTAGCACACAGGTCTGGAATGACACATAATTGTTTTGCGTTTGGTTTTTTTTTTGATAGAACATACAGTTATGGCAAGTAGCTCACTTAATGTTTAAGACACATTGTCTTGAGGCACATATCACAAGACCCATGTTAACCCATACCAAAATCACAGATAAACATTCAGCTTTTAAAAGCATAGCTGTACTTATCCATATACTACTATGCTATTAGAGATATCTTTATTTCATTCCCAGAGGTAGTTCAAGCAGTTCATCCACCAGAGTTCTACAGATCTGTCATTAAAACAGAAGTAGTATTTAGAAGCCATTTTGTTGTTGTTTGCAAGGAAACTTGAATGCTAGTTTGTGACAAAACAGTAACATTTGCTTTCCAAACACAGCAGCAGTGCATATTTCAACTCACAGGCAAGACTGCAAAAAGATTCTAGAAAGTCTCTTCCACCAGGCAGAGAAGTTTTCAGTAGTTCCGTGCCTCCACCCTTTCAAAGCACTGCAACACTAGCTTTCCTATGTAGCCATGCAGCTACAGCAACCTTTGACTCTCTCCTACCAATAACGTGAAAACAATCCCTGAACTGGACACACAACCCGTAAGTATGACATGTGGGAAAACTGCCTTTGGCTATGTTGAAATGTATCATCAATTTGAACAAGCTGCAGTAGATCTTCACAACCTATAATTCTTCTCAATATACAATGCAAAAAATGTGACACATGCCTCCCCATTTTCAATATACTTCAGGGAACAATCAGTTAGAGGCAGCAGGCTATGTAACCTTTACAGGTTGAGAAAGCATTTTCACTCTACATCATATCCTGTTCCTAGGAAGATACTACACCCATTATGAATGCCACTGCTACTCCTGAATGGATTTTGACCTACATTCCAGCAGTCATTTAAATCACCATCTATGCATCTAAATGTAGGGAGGATCAACCCTACAATACTACTGATACAGAAATTCCACACCATAATACTAAATATTTTCCAAGATGTATTTGAAATCAACGTTGTTTGCATTTTACACAGAAAGATGGGACTAATATTAAAGAAACTCCTCAACCTTATCAGTGGATTTTATTCATTTTATTATAAAAAAATACAAACCAAAGCATTTTTACAAAAATATACGAAAAAGTCTAGTACTGAGTCCATAGAGTCTGCCTAGAAGTTTTAGAATAGCACCAATACAGAAGTCAGCTTCACAGAGAGGAAAAAAATACAGCAAGAACCTTAAGGATGCCTTCTAATCAAGGTTGTACAGAGGAGTCTGGAAGACCACATATTCTCAGGTAGACAGGATTGTGCTTATTGACAAATTTCTTCAGTATCCGAAACCTTTTCACCTGAGCTTTGCAGCCTTGGTGTGATACATATTTAAAGTACTTGCAATCTAAGAAAGAAAAAAAAGAAAAAGCATTGTAAGTTATACCATGCTACATGCAAATACGAAATGCTTTTACTGTTTAAATAACATGCAAACATCTAAGAAAGTTTTCAGTAACTAAAAGTAACAAAATAATCCAAGACATCCACATCAGAGACAACTGCAGCATTGAATAATCTGTCCTGATTTGACCCGTAAAACATTCTACATGTACAGAACTGTATGGTGTGTCCTGCAAAATATTTTTTCTCTTTTGTTTTTACTTTTCAAACAGATTAGAAAGTATTCAAGAGCGTAAGGAAGCATTGATCTCATACGTTAACTTATTGCATTGGATAAGGAGAACAGAGGCTCATACTGACACCAAGAGCAGAAACTTCATTAAAGAGAATTAGACCTGGAACAATTTTATTAGCCATCTGGAAAAAATCTGGGAGACATTCGATAACATATTAATGAAAGCAAAACAGACTTTCAATATGAGAATTTGTCTTATGAAGTCCAGAAGATAAAGTTATAGAAAAGCTGACAGTGAATAAGTTGCCTGTCAACCAAATGTCGAAACCAGCATATGAGCCACGGTCTCCACACCATATTCTCATTCTCAGTTTAGCAGCTGCTTCTTGTCCTGATACTCCACTTAGTTTTGGCAGCATTTCAAAGAATGCTACTAAGGAGCTCATGATCTTCACCTTCTTCCCAAACTGCTGATGGTTTTCATTCTCTTTCCTGCATTACAAGACCCCCACAGTCCTTACTGACCAGCTGCTTCCCAGTATTTCCCAACTCACTGCCTAGACTGGCATCCAGCAAGCACGCTCTCTGCAGTTCTCACAATGTTCACTCAGAAGCATGTTGTGCATTTTTGGAATTGTGGTTTGAAGATTAAACAGCAAGATAAATAGTATTTTGACTGCTCAACAGGGCCAGATAAAACAGAACTCTAAACCAGAATAAAACAAGTTATGCAAAACATGCCTCGCTGTCAAATATCAAACCAATTTAAACATTTTTTCTTCTCAAGTTCAGCTTCAAAGACAACAATCTGTCCTAGAAAAAAGAAATTGCATTTCTTCCAGGGAGCAGATCAGCTGCCTGCTTTCTCATTAGGGCAAGAACTAGACATTATTTCTGTTCTACGTAGTGAGAAGGAAAGAATATTTAGTATTACCCTTTCCCAGCAAGATTCCAGCCACCAGAGCTTTTTCATGTGAAAGGCTTTCGTTTTCCTGCCAATTCCTTTTTGCCAAGTAACGGCTAAAATGGAAGGCTGGCCACCAGTCCTTTCTGGAGCTCCACTCTTGCTTGATCCAATCAAGATGCTTCTCAGAGCTGGAAAAAGATAAAACAAGTTACAGAAAAGCTTAAACTGGAATGAAAAAATTATTAGGAGGCACTGAATTTTATAACCAGCTTGCTACAAATCTCAAATTGCTAGGCTAGACACACTGACCTTACACTGCAGGCTGAAACACTGATCTAACCAGAAATAACCTTTTTTTTTTTAATCCCTGGCAACACTAGCGAGGCAGGAGGTGAACTCAAGCAGTCTTATTTAGACTTGGCAATAACACAGATTATGGTGTGAAATGAAGCAGCCTTTGACTTGTGTGCCAGTTTGTCAATAGTAATAAGAAAGTTTCTTGAAGTTTGTCAACATATTAGTAGTATGAAGGGGCTGGTTTGTTTTTAGAAAAGGTTTGTGTTGCTCTATGCATACTCAAAGACTAACTTATCCCAAAGACTTATCCCAATAACTGTTATGCAATAAAGACCTTAGAAACTACCTACAGCTGGGAAGTGCTGTTCCCACAAAATGACCAAGATGCCCAGTATACTTCAAGATACTCTGAAGTTGTGTCTTTAAATACAAAAATGCAGGCAAAGTTAGAGTATCATAACATTTTTACTAAGTCTATGCAACAACACTCTTAGCTTTAATCCACTAGCTTCTGGATCTCAACAGCAGATCCTGTGCAGGTGGCAATAAAACAGCAAAATGGGTCAAATTAAGTACTGAATTAATTTACTGTAGATACATAGGGCTTAAAAAACACTACACCCTGTTTGTTGGGTAAAATAAAGTCTAGACATTAGAGGCCTTACGGGCATGGATTGCCCGAGATGGCTCCTTCTGAAATCAGAGGCCATGTCTGTCAAGTATTGGCAAGGACACATCAATCCCCAGGCATGTTGGCTCAGCTTTTAAGAATACACTGGCTGCATTCTGTAACAGCTACCACCATCGCATAACATGCCAGTCTGTACAGTACCAGTCATGCCCCTATCGCAGCCCAGCAGTTCTCAAACCAGCTTCAGATAATGCACACACAGTCACAGAGCAGCAGAACCAACAACTTGGTTTCCCACACCCCCCCAACCCCCAAAAGAGGGAGATAAGTGATGGGCAGTCAGTGCTACCTGAACATCTGAGTAACTCTTTCTGCATAAGCATATAACCTGGTAAAAAAAACCAACAACTTTTTTCAGGTGATGATAATACTGGAAATTTGGAATTATCCTCAATAATAATTTCTTCTTTTCTCCCAGTGAAAGCCCACTGAAGCCAAGTACTGCCACAGAACTCAGGATAGCCCAGATGATAATTCTGTTCACCAACAGGGAAGACAAAGGCTACAGAGTGTCACTCTGTCAACTGCCCTTTACATATTTGTTTTTAGCACATTGTATCAGAGATACTTACATTACGATTTGTTTCACCTGCCTTGCCAAACAGCTCCATGCTTTTACATTTTCCTTCCAGCCAGCATAATCCAATCCTGCAAAAATAACTTCTAGCCCCAGTCGACGTTTTTTTCTTTTCCCTGGAAAAAGATTAGGCTGATTAACAAATTGCTTAGATCAAGCTGAACTCATTAGTAAGCCACAAGTGAAATATGGTTCTCCACACACTGCTACTTTCCCTATCACTGAGGGTTCCCCCCATTGCCTTCTGCCTCTTCCAAGTGACAAAGTTAAGGAATACTTCCTGGCTCTAGAGCACAACTCATATCAGAGACACTCTGTCCCTACTCCCACCCTACTCAGTAACTGCTGGGTCAAGAGGTAGACATAGGACCACTCCCTTATCCCACAATGCCTGGCTTACAATAGCTGCTCTTTCCAAAGCTCACTGATCAGTGCTTCTAATGGGCACTGCTGTTCAATCTGTTCTTCCCATGGGAATGGAACACAGTGCCTCTGGAACACTTCAAATCCCAAAATGCCACCAAAAAAACCAAACTCAAATCTGGGACTGATATGAATAAAATAGACATTTCACATCAGTAGTTATACGTATCAGCAGAGTTCTTAAAACTACACTTGACCTGTTGCAGCAGGTAAATACAGGAAAAGTTATGTTTATCAGTATAAACTTCTTCAAAAACTAGATTTTCCTCATTAATATGGAAGTTAGCAAATGTACCATGCTTGAACAGAAAAAGGGAGGTTTCAGCCAGGAGGTTGTTTTTTCCGCCCTCAATGAGGAAAAGCAGAAGAGAGAACAATCTTGATTCAAGGACATTTCACCAATCTGCTGACTTGCTGGAACATACCAGGCACAAGAAGACAGTATGGAATGCAATTGATCAGCATGGAAAAACAGTCTCCAGACTGGAAGACTTCTCTACCAGCCTGAAGATAAGGAAGATTTTGTTCCTTTACCAACAACAATGAACTAAAGTATAGATTCATCTCAATTCCTCCAGAAGAGAAAGAATAAATAAATAAATCAGGAACACCAAAGAAGGAATGGAGACCCTGACATTCAGAGTTGGGTACCTCAAAAAAAACTTTTCAAGTTATTTTTGAGACCCTAGCTGTGCCTTACAACAGTTTGCTTTGATCAGCCTTTAAAATGAGAAAGGCACTTTTTTACAGAGGTTTGTGACCGCCTGCTCACACATGCAACCTAAAGGTTCCTGTGATTGGAAAGCTGGGGGTTGGGCTTTTTTTTTGTTTTTAACTACTTCAAAAAGCAGAAAGAAGGCTGCAGAATAATTTCAGAATATTAGTCTAGATTAACATAAAGGAAAAGAGCAAAGATATTGAAAGACTTACTTGATTTTTGAAGCATGGTATTAAAATCTATCATTAGTTCATGAGAAGGAACAATATCATGCAAGATCTGAAAAAATAAAACCACAAAACCCAAATATATTATTTTAATGTGAAAACTTTTGAAAACTTCTACCTGATCAAGAGAAGCACAGGCTTCAGAGTTTTGAGTGTTTCAGTTAAGAAAATTAAGCAATCTAGTACCTTACTGCCTTGACATAAAGAATGAATATCTAGGTCCATTTTGCACATCTGCAACACTACTGTGACACAATGGATGAAATACCTTGATGGCTACTGAAAAACACTGCATGTGGCAAATACAGCGCTCTCAAGTAACAGCCCAAATCCACATACAGTGTCCCCTTTTTAGAAGGCAACATAATTTTGTTCCTAGACCAGTTCTAGCTCCTCTGTCTACTGCTCTGTGTGTTGGACCACGGTTTCTGGACCTATCAGACCAGTTCTTTGATTTGTCACTATCTTGTAAAAGACCAGTGTATAAAACCACTGCTAAAAAGCACTGAGATAATGCAATTCAATACATATATGCTACAGTTTAGAAGTATAAACTTTACGAAGCTTTTCTAAAACATCTGCCCTAATGAAAGCACGTTAGTGCCATCAAGTGGCAAAACAGGCTGCAAGACATTGTTTGCAAGAAGCTACCAAGATAAATGAGCCAGGGCAAGGAAAGTAGGAATTTAAAAGCAACTATACAAAAGCATAATACAGCAAGGCCTTGTCTGCTAACAGACAGAAGAAATTCACCTCTATTTTAGCTTTAATGCACGACTCATTGAAAACCAGCAGGGAAACTAATTACTAGACAGGATCAATATGTGAATGAGCAAGCATCTAATCGTTTCTTCAATACTGTAAAGATGAAACAGCAGCAGAAATCAATGCACGTTATGTACAAGACTCCTGATACAGGCTTCTGGAATCACGTAAACACACCCTCTGAACTTTAAGTCAGTAAACTTAAAGAATGTTTCAAACTTAAAGTCAGTAGACTTAAAGAAGTTATATAATGGATCAGTTAAGGGGAAAACAAAAAAAACAAAGTCTTTAATTCAAAGACAGTAAAGGATCCTATTTGCTCCACCCATTAGCATCCCTCCCAGTAACTTTCCTTTAACTCTCTGCTTCCCACACAGAATACAATACGGTAAATAACATAACAGGAATTCAACTGAACCAAATTGTCAGTCCACCATGCAGCATGAATGACCACAGACTGTATCTACAATATAATATATACCTTCAGTGCAGATATGAGCGATTTCTTTGATTCACCATGTCTCTTCAGGAAGTGATAGAGGTAAACATGAGCATTGGGATTAGCAGGAAACTTTGAGTTGTAGGCATATTCATTTAATACTTGGCGAGCTTCATCATGGTCTCCATAGAACTCCAACAACTACAAGAAGTTAAGTCTGTCATTAGTTTGCCACATATTAGCAATCGTACTCCTACGACTAACTCGGGGCTGCCACAGAAACATCCAATTGCAGTCTGTATTTAAGAGTGCAGCATATTAGACGAGGCTAACACCAAAGTATTTTCATTTTACTGGCTACTCTCTTATCACATATAGACAAAAATTCAAACATAGAAGCTGCTACAGGAGAAAATTCCTTTAACACTTATTTAATTGTCAAAGAATTACCAGCACTTGCACACTGGAAAGAGGCACTGAAGCAGCCTGCCATGTTTTTAAAGAGAGAACTTGGCAGCTGTCAGCACCAAACAAAACTCCGTAAGATGTGCTTAAAGAAGTCAGAGCTTATCAGCATTTACAAAAACTCAGTAATTTAAAAGATTTCAAGATTAACTTTAATTCTTAATTACAAATTTGAAGTAGATATTTTAAAAAACCAAACAAACAACCAACAAAACAAAACCCAGAGGGACTGCATGTCCGGTGTCTTTAACATTTAGTGTATCCAGAAAAGCACTGCCCTGCCAAATACAGAGAACTTGCTTTCAGGAATTTAAACAAAGCAGCTGTGCTCCAATTTCTGCACTAGCACAATGAAAACAAAATATGCAAGCTGTCTATTTCTTTTTTTTGGCAATGCACAGATAAAGTCCTTTTTGTACTCCGTGCAGACTCTGCAGCTCCACCAGGAGTAAATCATGCTCTAAATCAAAGCCAGTGAGATACACATACAGATGTGTTGCTTTTAAAATATTTTGTTGTCACCCCCATACACATAAAAAAGATGCAGACAGACATCTTAATGAAAATTAGACAGGGAAACACAAAAGGAAGTTATCTGTAAAACCTGCCCTTACATCCACATAGCATTTCACGAAGAGATCCCAGACTCCAGGTATTTTAATAATCTCCTTTAAGTTCACTGCTGCCTTCCGAAAGCAACTGTGCATTTCCTGTTCAACTGACAAGTCTTCAAATCCATCCTGATCTACCAAAACATGAAAGAACACCACAAAGTTAGCGTTGTTAATCAAAAGAGATCTTGAAGGAGAGGTGCACTTAAGAAATGATCACACTTCACTAAGCAAGGACTCCAATCAGCGAGTTTTTAGAAAAGAGGCCTCAGTTTCCTCAGTATCAGAACAAGAAATTTTCACTGCTCTTCATTCAAATTTATTATCAACCAATTTCAATTCATGGGGCATGACGAGCAGTATTCCAAGACAGGACACTGCCAGTGCAAGGTCCACAAACCAAATTCAATACTTAGTTTTCATAGAAACAAGCAGAGATCCAATGCAACTGATAACACACAGACAGCAGGTATATGCAGAATTAGACACCACACACAAGTAGCAACTTCTGGATCTTTAAAGAAACTAAAATTCAAACACAAGTTTTGTGGGCTTTTGCTAGCACTCAGAAATCTAGCAGCAGTCAAGCACTTACGCACCTACAAAGTAGCCACTGCTGTAGGTGAATACCTTCCTTTGATCACTGTTTTAGGTGATGCTGCCTGGATACAAGAAATGTGATTCAGGGGAAAAAAGTTTCAGAATAGCATTTCAGGACACTTCAGAAAAGCATGCCATTTTGGCACTGTCATCGTTGCTGATACGGAATTAGGTACCATCCATGCCATCACATTCTGAAGTCCAGTATTTCCCTCTGGGGCCTTCACGTGCAGATAAATGCAGAAGAGCCACCCGCATGGAAAAGGTGTCATTGCAAACCACGGTGTCTGCACGAGCAAGCAAGGTGAGGTTTACAGCCCAACACAAAAACAACTCTAGGACTTACCATGCTCCAACAGGATATTTTTCTGCTTAGACCAGCTATAGTAGTCCAACAGTCCCTTGTAAGCCTGAATCAGTTTCATTTCTTTATCCTGAATCACTGTTTGTTCTCCAAACCTCCAGCTTTCTGCCAGGGACAGGTTTTGGTAAGCTTCATCTATTAGTCCGTTACAAAGGAGATGAAAAGTGTGCTCTAAACAAACCTGCAATTCAAATAGTCCATACCACAGCGTTTCACATAATAAATGGAGAGAATCTCAGCAATACAGCAAAGTTCTACACAGATGTGCAGGGAAATAAGAGACTCATTACTGACATGCATATAAAATACTAAAAAAACAGTAAAGTATTTTAATTAAAAGAGCATTTTACACATACTCTTTTCTTCAAACTGTATCTTTACAAGGTATTTTGGAGAAAAATGCAGGAATGGGAGAACACAAGCATCACTGAGGGCAGGGAGATAAGCCAAGAACTTAAGTAATGTTTTCCATCTGAGGATGCTGGAGAAACACTAGTAATCGTATCTGATATACAAAGCTGTGTCCCTGGGAGGGAAAGGGCTGAAGCTCTTGAAATCTGTGGGGCAGCAAGACACCCACGTGGTGGCAGACACTCCGTCGTACAAGGCAGCACAAAGCAGTTGTCTCAAAAACCTGCTTGTCATTAACAAGTGCTGTACCTATTAAAGAAGGTCCAGAAATGACCTGAGGAAATCCAGATGGGTCACATTTGCTGATTTTTCATTTGGCTACCCAGCTGCAGAATACCTGAAAGAGGGATGCCCTACCACCCTATCATGCTGATTAGGCAGGAAAAGTCTAAACCTTCAGTTAGCTCTAGTAAACTCTTGTATAGAACTTCTGTTGAAGGCCTTGAGCAAATACAACAGAATGAGACAGAAGCATCATCACAAGTCAGGGTGTCAACGAAACCAAAACAATATAGGTTTTAATGAGCCACCACAGGAAGAAAAACTACAGCTGGGTGACACAGGGGTCCGCAGTAGGCCTACTGTTTTATATATGGATCAGTTACTTGAAAAGTGAGCTGATAACAATGGCAAAATTTAAGTACAAGTGTTTAGTCAGGAGAACAGGGGCCACATTAAAGACTGGAAAAAAAATCGGCAGGTGTTACCATGTAATTAGATGTTACTGGGTCACACATGAAAGAATTTAACTGTTTCAAATTAGAAAATTAATTGAAGGATCTAGGTACTTTTAAGGACTGATAATATGCATCTGTGATAAAATACATAGACCAAATAGGATATGGGTAGGTACAGAATAACCTTTAAATTATCATGCAATTGGTAACTCAGATGTACTATCTTTTTTGACACTATTGCCAATAAAACACTTCAAGAGAGAGAGGTTAGGAAACTAATACTCAAACGTCCAGGTAAACATGGAAAATCATCAAGATTAAGTACACTCACCTTCAAATACCTTTTTACTCCTAAAGTTTTCATCTGTTCTATGAAAGAGTTGAACTCTTTCATGCTGCTATGGGAATGATGGCACAGAATTTCCGTTCCTATTCTCCAAATCATCTATTAATGGGGAGAAAGGGATTTAAAAACTAACTTTAGTGCAAAAAATGGGAACAGTCACCATACATACCATCTTATAAAACCTGTAGTTACTGTACATATGAATAAAATGGACATTTGAATTGCAAATAGAAAATGAATACTAAGTGTTGTCTACTGCTAGAGTCATCTAGATACTCATCCAGTAGTATTTTTACAACCATTCAGTGGGTGCTTCACAACTGCTCATTACAAATGCAGCACTCCAGCAAAGCTTGTGAAAATTGCACTTGTCAGAACGTTCCCCCTCCTGTTACTGAAAACAGGATGTTTCAAAGTTACTGAAAACTTATGTTTTCCTTTGATATGTCTCCACTGAGATGTAAGGTACACACAATTATTTGAACCCAGTAGTAAAGATTATTTCCAATTAGATGTAGCTTCCCATCTACATGCACTTGTTTTCAGTGTCTGCCTACAGAATGTAATTAAATATTCCAGCAGCCTAGCCTTATTCAAGTACTCCATTTACATAACTACTCTGATCCCTTCCCTCCTACTTCTCAGTACCTGCTAGGAGTCTTGAAAGGAGCCGATAAAGACCTAAAATAAGCCACAACTTTCGAACAGATTCTGACTGATGGCATGCCAGTGGAAAACATATCTATTGCTTTTCCATTTTAGAAGACTACATTAACATGACTTTTCATAGATATGCTCCTGATGCAATTAACATATACCAAGCCAAGCTTTCACCTGTTGTGTCAAGGGTCTGTTTAAAAAAAAAACAAAAACAAACAACAACAAAGAAACACACAACTGAAAGCTCCAACAAAGCCCACAAAACCAGCCTGCAAGCTCAGAAAACTTTTCAGGAGCACTGAACACTCAAGAAAAACATGAGGCAGCACTGCAGATTCTCAGCACCCCTGAAAGGGAGATATCAGCAGAATTCAAGCACCAGCAAGACTGGTTAAACCCACAGCAGAGGCATGCCTGTACAGAAGCAGACTTCTGGTGAGTAATTGGACAGCATGCTGCCTTGAGCACTACCAGTGATGAGGTCTGGTGTACTTTCTGCAGCCTGCCATCCAAGAATTTCTACATCAGCAACTGAATAGTTTCTTATTTGATTCTGGAAGCTTCAGTGCCTTTTTTTTTGTTTTTTGTAGAAACCAGTTTGGTTTATAAAAGCACCCTAACTTTTCAGGTCTTGACATCTGATTTTTTTTTTTAATAAAAAAAATTGAGCCTATTATTAGTTAATTAAGACAAATGTTGGCCCGGAAATATTACAGATGCTTCTTGCAAGTATTTTTTCAACTGCAAAAGAACTCTGATACGGGACGCTGGCTTACCTCTGATGGACCCATGTATTGCGTAGAATAGTCTTTCTCTAGTGACTCAACATAGAAGGTCAGAAACTCTGCAGCCCTTTTCCACTGCTTTTGTAGCATGGCATCCTGAATGTAACTTAAACACACTTCCTTACTCTTCTTGAAGTTTAATTTGTGTTCACGGGAAGATGCTAAACAAACAAACCAACCAAAAAAATCACAACCAAGCCCACAATTGTCCCAGCCCTTATTCAGATAACAATGCGCCTACCATTTCACTATGTCTCTCATATCACCTTTCTCAGACACTACAGAAAGTGATCTTAAACTATGTGGTTTTGAAGTTAAATGCACCTGCTAGCCTGCAGGGAAGCAAGGCTAGCAAAAGCTGGAAACCTAATATGAAATGGCATTTTCCACAAGCAGCACACAGCTGCAGATACTTGAGACAGTGAAGAGCCAATTATTACACAATGCTGTCAGACCAGAAATAGAAGACCACAGTGCTTTGATAACTTCACAGTATGTTTTGTTATATTTGAGGGTCCATTCTCTTCCCTTACTAATTAGCATCTAAGTTTGTGACCCCACTGTATTAAAGATTTGCACACACACATACACACAGGCCCTTCCAGTACCAAGGCTAAACAATTCTCCCTAAAAACAAGGATACATGTAGAGAATTATTCTCTTTCTAGTACAAGACTGGGAAGCAGCCACTGACCCTTTTTACATGGATACTGAATCCAACTCCTCGTACAGCACAATACTGAAACCTCACTTCCACATCTGTTTAAAGCCCATGGCTGTATGCCACGGTCTAATGTGGCCCCACAGCAATGCTCAGGCCATAAGAGCCTTCTGCGAAGGACACACAGAGCTCACCAAACTACGACCTACCTGGACACTGTAGGCAAAAGAGTAACCCAAACCCTGGCTTGAAGCAGTTTTATTACAGTGAGTTCTACCAAATTAGCTCTAACCTACTTGCAGGTCTAGTCTTCACATCTATTTCTAACCTCACAGGTTCCAAGTACTAAAAAAATGAAACCCACAGTGAACACCACAAGATTAAACACACCGAGGATCATGGCTACGGTAGGGAAGTCCTATATGCAAGGTGCTGAGAAGTCATCCGATGTGGGCAGAGCTGACGTAAAGCGTTTCACTACAAATCTATTTTGAAACGAAACCTTCTCCAGAGGTTCCGCGGACCACCACGCTTTTGTTTTCAGCCATCTCATCAACCCTTGTTTTCCGAGCAGCGCGCTTGCCGCCTTCAAGCGCCTGGCATGCCGCCGGGCCGTCCGCACCCCGCAGCGAGGAGCCACCCGCAAACCCAACCGCCTCCTCGCCGGGAGGGGGCAGGCCGGCCTCACCGGCGCCGGGCACAGCGGGGGCAGAGGGCGGCGTGCCTCCCTCAGGGCCGGACGGCGGGGGAAGGGGACGGCGGAGCAGCTCCGCCCTTACCCGGTCGATAGAGGTGCGGCGGGAGGAAGGGCAGGTGCAGGGCCGGCAGCAGGGCGCTGCCCGCCTGCGCGGCGAGGCTCCTCTTCGCCGCCGCCTCGTCCTCTGTCTCCTCCTCCAGGAAGCTGTCCATGGCGCCCCGGGCAGGCCGTCACGCCCGCACTAAAGGCGCCTCGCCGCCCGGCGACAGCGGGGAGCGGCTATATCTTGGACCCTGCGGGCAGCCACCTCGCTGCGAGGAGACCTCACGAGCCTCCGGGCGCCCTCCGCTAACCCAGCGAAGCCGAACTCCAGCACCCACCGGGCCGTTCCGTGAAGGGGGCGGGGGGTCGGGCCGAGCTGCAGGCCGGGCTCACAGCGCGCATGCGGCGCTCCCGGGAGGCGCATGCGTCCTGAGGAGACATGGCGCGACTGCCGCCATGATGGAAGGGGCGGGGAGGGAGGGAGACGAGGAGTGGCGCGCATGCGCACTGAGGAAGCCGGGCAGAGCCGCCGCGATGCTGGCAGAGGCGCTTTCTCCCGCGCGCCTGCGCGGTGAAGGGGCGGGGGCACGTGGGCGGGAGAGCCCGCGAGCCCTGGCGGACCCCAGGGAGGGGCCGCTGCCGCCGTGACCCCGCCTCTGCGCGCTTGGCTGCGGCCTTGGAGAAGGCGTCGTTCGCCCTCGGTGGTCAGCGCCCCTTGGTCGCGGGGGCTGGGCTGGGCAGAGGGCGGTGCAGGCCTCGGGGGGCTCCGGCAGGCGCGGAGCCGAGCCGGGTGGCCGGGAGGTCGGTCGGTGGGTGGGACGGCCGGGTGCCGCCCGGTTAGATGGGGAGCGAGCGGCTGACATCGACGGGCCCGGCGCCACCCCGGGTACACCCTGCGTCAGCGGAGGGCACGGGCCTGTCTGCGGCTGTGGGCTGGCGGGGGGCGAGGGGCAGCCGCATGCGGGGCCGGTGCGGGCTGTGCCCGTGCTCCGCCGTTAGTCTGTGGTTCAGAACGTCGCGTTCCGCAGGAGAAAAGGGTTCCGAATCCAAACCCTGTGCGTTGTAGAGCAATAACATCGCCTGTGCTTTGGCAGAGTGCCTGGGTTCGAGAAACCTGCCTCGGCCACAGAGCCTGGTTTGTAGGAATTTGTGCTGGAACCGGTTTCTTTGGGTCACTGGCGGCAGCTGGCTGTGCCACGGAGTGCCGTGCTGCGTGGAGAGCCCGGTTTTCCGAGTGAGAGTTCACACGGGTTTTTTTCAGAACAGCTCTGCCATGTGAGGGTGAGTAAATAAACTGGGTCAGGTTAAAGGTTGGTGTGATCCGGTGTCCTGGTTCAGCTGTGATCAATAACAAGCGTCACGGGAGTAGCACAAGCAGGAGGGTTGTTTGTAGCGTCTGAACATTTAGGCTCAGTATCATGCCTGAGTATGACATTTAATAAATCTACGTGTGGGTAACAGAAGTCTCCCTTTACTTTTTTTGTTTTTTAAATCCTGTGTTCTTCCAATATGTGACCAGTATTTCAGTTCATAAGTGTTCTGTATTATTGATAGTTAACTTACTTGACTAACTTGGTGATAAACTGTTATATAGCATCACTTTAGCAGCGTCATCTTCTTTGTCTGTCTCATTGATCATTGGTGTTCCCCGAGTGTGGTGTCACTTCCTACAACCTTTCTGATCTTTTCTCACATCATTACCCTAATTTCACTGTCCATCTTATCCCATTTTACTTCTTAAAGTCTGCACGTTTGCTTAGAAGCACGTTTACATTTGGCTTGTTATTTTTATCTTCCTGTGTCATACATGAGTGAGAGTCTTTGCCGATTCTTACGTAAAATTAGCTAACTGATCTTGTCAATGGGTACCAGGTATTAATTTGGTGGATAGTTTATCGCAGCAGAGATGGGAGAACTGCTTTGTAGTGGTAGATACGTACAAGGTTTTAGATTCCTCATGTACAGCAGGACTGCTCTCATAGTTGAATACATCTGTTTCCAAGATTGGGGTTGAAGACTGAAGGAAATTTTGTCTGAAATATCTAAATAGAACTAACTGAAATACTTCTCTTTTATGTCACACATAAAGGAAAGCTGTGGGTACATAATTACTATGAAATACTTGAAATTGCAGGGAATGCTGCGTGATTGTGGTAGTAAACTCGTGTATGTGTATTGACTGAGAGCCACTGATTATTGCACAATAAAAGCAATGACTTAACGCAAGAACTATGTGATCTTGTTTCTTTTCACATCTCCTTTTCTTGCTGCTGTCTTTATTACCGCAGACACTGTTACTTTTTATCTTGGTCTTTTAATAAAGATAAGCTTGGTAACCTCATACTGACGGGAAATTACCAAACAGCTCTGTCTTCAAGTGCAAGTGGACTTAAAGATCAGGCTGGGAATTAAGCCACAAGAAATGTTAGTCAAGGGAGAAATGACTTGTCTTTCATTCATACAGTCATCGTAAAATGTGACTTGAATATATTTCCTTCCATATTGTAAATCGTGATAAAATTCACCTCTAAATTTTACGAGTTAGGGTTTCTTAGAGCTTTTTGTCAGCCAATATCAGCAATAGCAAGTAGGTATCACCTCACTTTACAGGATGTGAAATACCAAAATGTCGACAAAATTCCAGGGGGGCTGTCAGCAATGCTGTGTGCTATAGCTGTGATACTGTGCTGGGCCTGGAGAGTGTGTGTGGGCGCTGGGTGAATGAATCGTTGCATTCCTGTAGCGCGGATGTTTCCTTCATCTTGGGACAGACCGAGCTGTAAGAACTGGCAGGATGTCCGAGGTGCATTGGCAAAGAGGTACCAGAGCCATTCGTTGCAGCACTAAGGAAGATACCTGTTTCTGTCTGAATGCTTTTTCATGTGATTAAAATATTAGAGTGCTCTAGGTGGGGGCTGAAAATGAAATGCTTACATATTTTTCAGAGATTATGTCTCAGTAACTAAGCTTGGATCTCGGGCCCTGTACGATGGGGCTGTGGAAATGAGAGTATGTAGAGCAAAAATCAATAGTCGTGAGAATATGATAAGCACACAGCAGAGCCTCTAATGCAATCAGCAGTGGTGATTGCTAGCTCTTGTGCTGGGAGCTGGCAATAAGCGGAGCAGTAGGATCAACTGCTTCTATCATAGTTGCAGAACAAACCTGAAACAGCTGAAGTTAAGAGTGCTTGCAAATATATCATTCAAAAGGGCTCTTAAAAAATGCCTCAGCTGTTCAGAGTTCTCCTCCGACACACACATAAAGGCAGAATCCTTCACCTTGACCATCAGTTTTGCCAAGTGCCTATTCATTTTGGGAGCAGCGTCGGAGTTTGCCCTTGGGAAAGTGAATTTTTTTTTTTGTTGTTCATTTGATGACCCAACCAGAAGACTCTATTGTATTACCTACCCCTTCCTGGCTGCATCTTTTATTCCCTTTGCCCAGTCAGGAGCTGTGCTGAGCGAATTGCAAGGGCCTGAAAAGAGGAGGGAGAAGTTTTACACGTTTTTCTCCTGCACGAGACCGCTGTGACCCCTGCTGTTTACCATTTTACGCGATGGACGTACAGCAGAGCTAGCGAACCAGCGCAGGCACGGGTGCAAGCAGCACAGTTTTGCTTTGCAGATGTTCACAGCTCAAACGCAGCCGCAAGCGGAGCCCGGAGCCGCAGCGGGGCGGGCGCAGGCCTGCGGGGACCCCGCGTTTCCAGCAGCTCGGGCGCGCACCCCTGCCTGTGCCTGCGCCTTCCTCGGCGGGGCTGCGGGCGGGCGAGTCGGTGTCCGCCCGTTACCGCGGGTTTAACCTCGGACTTCCCGACGTCACCGGGGGACCTGACGGCCGCTCCTCTCCAGCGGAGCCGCGCTCTGGGGCGGCTCCCATTGCTTCAGCGACCCTTGGCCAGTGACAGCCGCCACAGATGAGCCCAAAGACGAGCCCCGCTGCGAGGAGGGAGCCTGAGGAACTGCCCGGCTCCCGCCCGGCGCAGCTGGCGGGGGGTCCCGTCTCCGCGGGGGCTGGGTGGGGATCGGGAGGGAGGGATGGAGGGAGGATCCCGGCGCTGCCCTCCCTCTTCCCGCCGCGGCGGCGGGGCCGGCCCGGTCCCTC
>Ga0181612_143408_pt1 | contig 17576 bp, 7 predicted proteins | sample HoacroProtozoa21_FD_119630 | JGI IMG/M metagenome (GOLD analysis project Ga0181612, IMG submission 119630) | Hoatzin crop microbial communities from Cojedes, Venezuel. Combined Assembly of Gp0051906, Gp0051904, Gp0051908 | reverse complement strand
CCTGAGCAACCTGATCCAGTTGAAGATGTCCCTGCTCACTGCAGGGGGGTTGGACTAGATGACCTCTAAAGGTCCCTTCCAACCCAAAGCATCCTGGGGAACCTGGTCAGAGCATGGAAATATATACAGGCTGCTAAGGGGAACCTGCCTCTGCACCCTCATATTTTCTGAAGCTGCCACTGCAGATACAGTACAGCTGCTGTACCTACAGCCTGCCCCCTTCCTAGGGGTTAGTTATTTGAATCCCGTAAAGCTTTTTTTGACATATACTGAAATAAAGGAGGCCAGTGAAGCAGTAACAAGGAGGAATGCAGTGGAAAGGAATGGCATTCTGCCATCAGTACTGCACAGCAGGGCTCCTCTCCAACCAGAAACTGAACTAACTCTGATTACTTTCAGCCCGGACATCCAGGTGCCCTTGTATCACACAGAGAAAACAAACAAAACCTAAAACAAACCAGGAAGTAAATGAGGATGGAAAACACAGCTGCAGAATCAGTGCTGTGTTTGGTAAAATACAGGGGACTAGATCCAAGGTGGTACTGCTGAAATATCATGTACCCAGCGGCAACAGCAAAACACTTAAGTCAGGAACAACTTTATACCAGGATACTGAAAATAAGATAGAAAAACTTGCATAAAGTGCAGAGAAGAAACTAAAAACAACCCTTCCACTTCAAAGCTATAGAGATTTTTAGCTTACTTAGAAGTGGATTCTTGGAAACTTCCAGCAACTAACATTTTTACAAAAGTCCAGGCTAGAAGCATGGTGCTAACAGACCTGTCCTGAATGTTCCCAGATATTTTGGTAATACTTGCAAATAAAGTCTATTAAATGAAATCGATTGTTTCTCAATGTTTGTTGTTAGCAGAAATGTAGTTTCTCAATAGTTTTATCACTTCTGGAAGGTAAAGGATAACAAAGTAACCAGCCACCTCACAACACAAGGAAAAGTGCCACGAGTTAGGGAGTTAAGCCGTACTCCTGTTTGTTAGCATAAGGGGTGAATACTCGCTGCAGAGATCTGCTCCACCACGAAGATGATTTCGCAGAGACGGCACAGTTCTCTCTCCACGTGTCAGTGATTTAGGGACCAGCTACCTCTAAGGTCTCCAAACCAAGCTAGACGTTTGAAAGTCAAGCCATGCTTCACCACACACACTGCCACCACTACTTGCTTAAGATCCTGAAATTGGACCTTTAACAGCTCTGCAGGGATGAAACAAAAGAGAAATCAGCTTTCACCCCACCACAGCTGTGATGGCTTCAGCCAACAAACTGTAGCTGGCTTATTTAATCTGTTCACAAAAATCAGCTGCACTCTGCCGTACGCAGCAGAAATGCATCTATTAAGCCAGAAGCCAGTTTTCACAATCAGTTCAGTTGAGAACTCTGTCTTTCTTCAGTAAATAAAGATGAGCCTTCTTTCTCTAAAGATACAGCCCACAAAATCTCCAAAGAAAATACCAGCCAATCCCTAATACCACCTCCACTGGAGGAAAAAAAAAAAAAAAAAAAAAAAATCTAACACAGGACTCTCACCCCCCTGCCTATCCCATGCAAGACAAAGCTAAGAATAATCATGACCCTAAGCACAAGCACGAACTGTAGAAAATCTCACGTATAGTTTGGGCTGGAATCACAATTAAATAAGCAGCATAAGTTCTAGATTGTATTCTAATGTTTATTTTAACTTTCAAACTAGAAAATCTCATTTTACTGATACGGCCAACGGCCCTTTGGTACCACCTCAAAGAGACATTAAAAAATTTGCCCAAGGAGGACTTGACAGCCATCAACTGGAATGAACTGCTCTAACCTCTACTACAGGACTGGCTTTATAAAGACCCAACTTTCCATAAGTAAACTAAATGCATTATTAAGTAATTATTCCTTGAAATAGGCAGACAAAACATTTAATTAAACATAGAAAAATTCAAGGCATTATTGATTATTGGCACCAGTAATACAGGGACAACTGTTATTCAAAGGAAAGGTGACACATCATTCATACATGAGATTCAGTGTGAACCTTCTCTCCTGATACTTGGATTTAGACCGAATTTTTGCTTTCCCAAATCAACAGAACTGCTATACTTTAAATGCAGGTTTCCACACAGAGAATATTCGTTAACTCACCTGACAGAAGGGACAATCCCAGCTACATGAAGGAGTGCTATAAAATAGGACAGACCAAAGTTTGCAGTGCGGTTTCTTTCACTGTAAAAGTTCAAAGGGAACACAACTAAAGAACCAATGATCTCATAGCATATTTCACCACCCATGTTTTGGGATTTAATGTTTCCTGCCCCTTTTCAACCTTGCTTTGCATTTGAAAATGTTAGTTGTAAGAAAGAGAGCGCTGAAATGAAAAAGTGTTATCTTCTACAGCTTTGCTACATGGCAAAGTGGATTATAAAAGACTCTTTCCCTTCTAAATCCACTGTTTGGTTCTGCTGGGCAGGAATAAGACTGAAAAGTGCCAAAATAAAAACGTTACATATACTTTCTTGTCCAGGTGTGTTACAATTTGTTTATGCAAAAAGCAAGTTTAACACGTCAATGACAGTGGCGCAGATGCACCCATTTCTTTTCTCGGCTCAGAAGCATCATGAAAGCATCTATTAACATTTGCAATTGCTCACAAGTTTTAGGCCAGTGTCCAAAATAGTTTCTAAACTGCTTTCGGTGTGTTAACTTTCTGCAGAAGCAGGCAGGTGACGAGATAGCGAAGAGGATTGGGAAGCCAACTTCTTATCTTTTTGTACTAACTGAACATCCAAACCGAGTGCAAACAGCTAGAAGCTTTCATGGTGCCACACCACAGAGGTTTCTTCTTTGGCTGAACTGCAGCATACAGCTTTCCCAAAAGAACAGGGAAAGGCTCTGGTGGAAAATACTGTCTGTATACTCTAATATTCTTGACAGGACAAAAACAACTACTCAAGAATTGCAGTGAGAAAAGGGTTGAATGATACTGCAGATGAAAATGAATCCAGCATCAGCAGATGTTATAATTCCTAGTCTTTACAGAAATAATAATTACTGCAGCCCAGGAAAATGAGATGCAGTAATGAAAGGCTAGAAGGGTAAATGGGGTGCAGGAAAAAATAACTCCAAGAAAATAAAACACCACCACAAGGTATCTGGCTACATTTATTTCTGAAATTATTATTTAAGGCACAAAATAAATCTAAAAAATAGGGCTGGATATGTGAGGGCAGGAGTGGAGAAATTATCTGAGCTAGAGAGGTGTGAATGCAGTCTCTACAATCCAGTTTCAGATCTGACCTGGGAATGCTCCCAGTGTGAGTAGGAGAGGGTGGTGAAAGTAGAGGAGCGTTCTTATTTAGAAGAGGTAGGAGATAGTGGGGTGACTTTTTTTTTTTTCCCCACCACCTCCAAATTTACACACATATTGGTTCCCTGGCCAGACTCCAGTTCCCTTCCCTCCCCTCAGAGAGCTCATTTGCAGTTTGTAAAATAAGACCAGACCACTCAATCTTCCAGTACAAAAGTGAGACCTTGAATCACCCTTCATATCACAGCCTGCTCACAGAGTGGTGGCGGGCAGGAGGCGAATCTGTTCTTGCCCTCACGTTCGTGTCTTGATAGATATTACAGAAGTGTATGCTTTGCTTCAGACAAACTGTCATTTATTATTTTGTTCCCACTCTGAAGCAGAATCCCAGGCACCTGGGGTACCCTTGTATAAAGGGTAGGTCGGTATCTAGGTGGAACAGCTGTCATGGAAGGGAAAATGGAATTTTCTAACTGCCCATGACTTGAGCTATCCAGAAAAAACAGGCTCTCTTGCTGCAGGTGAGATTTTATTTTTCTTTTTGTTCTGAATGCATGTAGTGTATCACACAACTGTCTAAAATAATCCTGCAGAGAGTGGATTTAAAAGTGAATTTCATGCATGGGATCAACCCCCCAAAACTGGGGTAATTCTTGGTAGTAGGACAGGTTTAAAAGGCTCCAAAGATCTCTAGTTTAACTGCTCTGGGAAGAGATCACATCCGTGGACTGAGGGTCACAGAAGGGTCCGAAACGTCCATAGATGTCCTTAGCCCGGACCGCAAAATAGTATTTGCTGCCAGACACAAACTGTGTAAGAGTGCATGCCATAGGTAGTGGTAGGGCCTTCACTTCCCCGATCTTCTTCCACTGGGAGGGCATAGTGGCACTCGGGTCCTCGTGGTAGGCATAGAGATGGTAACTGTCCACAGTGGCACAGCTGCGGTCCACCTCCATGACGCTCCATGACAGCACAATACCATTCTGGCTCTGTACTCGTGCCAGCTTCAGCTGTGGCTTTTGAGGCAGAGAAGTGTTGGCAGCTTCAGGGGGAAGACGTGGTGGCTGTGGTGCCTCTGGGAGGGGGGCAGGATGGACAGGGCGTGGTGGCTCCTATGCAGCATAAGAGCAATAAGGGAAAGGTCAGAGTCTACAGCAGTGGAAGGAGGCTTCACTTCATCATTCCCCAGGCAAATGGAAGCAAATGAGCCTGCAATCACCCAGCCACCACAACTCTTAAGTCCTCTGTATAGACGCAAAAGCACAGCAGCAAAGGCTGAGAAGAGGTGGAACTAAGGATGCCGTAAGTTCGCATAGAAATTCCTGGCTGTACAGACGGTCACTGCCACAGTTATTTACCTAGACCCTGTTTGCTTCCCACGCAGGAGGTAATGGACTGAACACTATGCCCTTTACCAAGACTGAGCAGGCAGGTTCACAATGACTTCGAGCTAATCTACATGTGAGCTGCTATTCCCACATTACCCAAAACACCCCAGGCAGTGGATTAAGCTGACAACTCATACCTCTTCCACAGGCAGGTTTTCAGTCACAAAAGGAAGAACGGGTAACAGACATTAATACAGAGACAAGCCTGTAAATTGCATTAAGTGATTTCAAAATGACTACTCACAGCATGCACTTGTGGTGGTCGATGATGCACCGTAAGCTGAGGTGCTCCAGATCCAAGAGTTAGTCCATTGTTCACAACATATGCAGTTGTTTGAGGCATTCGTACCGTCATACCTATAAGAAGCACAGTGAATACTTTGAGTATTCAGTAGTTAAAATCAGCTACACAGAACACTGGAAGACCAAGTCCTTGGTTCCAGTAGATGACACCGAATTCCAAACTGACGCACTCTCCTCAAACGGCCAGCAAACTGATGAAGTACTGCACAACAACAAAACCACCTCTCATCCCCTGAAGCTGTAAAAGTGAAAGAGAGCAACTGCTTATGTCTGCAGAGGGGACAGAATGATGTTTTAATAATTTGTGGCATGAAATAAATGCGTGGGGAGGGGAAGTGTGGGAGATACACAGAGCTTAAGTATGCAAAGAAAAATCACATCACTTCGGGATTCAGAAAGGAAAAGATCAATGCTGCTGCAGCAGAATGATAGCCACTCAGTATTCAAATCCCAGAAGGCTGTGCTGTGGATGGCGCCGAAAACAAGAAAGATAAGTCTTTGTACAAGAAGCTTGTCCTTCCTCACAGAATGGACACCACAATGGATGTTACTCACAGGTGTTACCATTTCATTCATTCCCACAGCACGCTGACCTGACTAGCAGCAATAAAGCAGGTAATTTTATAGCCTTGTAGATAATATCCAGAACTCTTGCAAACTACCATGTTTTCATTCATTTTATACTACATCTCACACTCTTAAGCAACATTTTGTCCGTTTCCTGTTGGAGCATATATGTTCTGTGAGCTCAAAGCTTTTGCTCATTGTTAGGGGTTGCCTATGGTGTCCCACTATTTCTGTCTAGAAATACAAGATTTGGGGCAATCTCCACCACCCCCTAGTCCCACACTTGTATGAGATCGAAGCATTCTAATACTCCAGAAGAGAAGCTCGCAGAGTGACGCATGTTAGGAAACCACAGCTGTTGTATGGTAATTTCTTCTCTATATAAACAGCCATCAAGCTATGATCATAGGTGATGAGTGTCAGAAGTCTATGTAATGTGTGAGTCTGAGGCAGGAAGCTCAGAATGCTCGTAAATGCTTCTATCATAAAGTGCCGAACTCCAGGTAGCTGCTTCACATCTTTTTCCTATTGGCACATCTATCCAAGAAGCTAATGAAGCTGCGCAAATTCCTGTAGGAGTCACCTGAACTGGCAGTTTCCCATCTATGAGAATCCAATCAGATATGCTGTTTTAGTGTGATTGTGATTCTATCTCAGGAAATTACAATAATCTTGAGAAAGATCGACAGAAATGCCTTAATAGGATACAAGGTACAGATTAGCATTATTTCTAGGTAGGCATACTACTTGGTTGAGGTAGAAGTACAAAACTACAATTTGCAAAACATTTCTGATGAGTTCTCACAATTAATCTTTCAAAGACAAAGTGCAGAGATCTTACTCCCGAAGTATCTGCTACTGACACTAAAGAGCGTTTCAATGATCATATAAACCAATACAAATCAGTAGTGGCATTTCTGAAAGCTGTATAACAAAGATGGCGAAAAGTACAGAATGGACTGTAAGAAGAAAACGCATGACAGCTAAAAGGGATCAAGAAACATGATTGCTTTTTTGTTAACAATATGTTAAACCTCTCTACCTGGTATGCAAATATGAACTCGTGAAATAATCTGTGTTCTGACTAAACTGGTCTTTTCTCTAGTCAGGCTAACCATCTGGCTTCCTTGACCTGAGGTACAGGGAATGCACAATGCTATGGAGGAACTGTCATTTTCTTACGTCTTATGTGCCTTGTCAGATGATAGTACTGTATAACACACAGACATACTTTTCACGCCAGAGTAACAGAACTGCTTCTAACAGAATCACAGAGAAGTTCAAGTTTGAAGGGACCTCCAGAGATGATCTGGCCCAACTTTCTGTGGGAAGAATGCTCTTAGATTAAGTTATTCAGGGTCTAGTCAAACTGATTCTTAATTATTTTGGATTAAACCTGCCTTGATTTCTGAGAATTTGTAAGCAGACAAGGATAAGCATTCATTGTATCACTGGACCATCAGGTCAGCAGCACATCACACAGAAGTCTACTGCTGGATGACCTTGCCTGAAAAACGTATGAATTCCCTACCTCACTGAGTTCTCCTAGAAAAGGCCTTAAAATAGCATATTACCTATTATACGTTCTTCAACACATTCATTATCTTGCATGCCTAACACTAAAAGGTATTCTGTAGATATTAACACTAGTGATGTATATTTAGTCACAATAACTGCTCTAAGAAGTGGTAGATTCTGACAAAAACATGTATTTTATATTTTGTTACAGAAAAAGAACATACTATTAAAAATAATTAACATAAGTGAATGCATGGTTAAGTACTCAAAACTCCTTCCAAAACAACAGGTAGGTCACGCAAGCCTAACTTGTAGCTAAGGGTAATGATGTAGCAAACTAAGCCTAGGCTGAGGTTACCTTGTCTTTTATGGCCTTTTGCCATAAGAGACATGCCCCTCAAAACGTACTGCTGGTCAGAAGAACCTGAACTCAAATGCACGTGGCACAAGAGTATAAGAAGCTTAAGAAATACAAGTACTCTGAAAAGAACAGCAATTTCCTCACACCCTGACATTTCATAGAGACAGCTCAAGAACTGTCTAATCAAATTCTGTTTAGCTAGCACAGATGATTTTTCACAGACTATGGCAATGCAGCTGAACCCAGTTGTAAGAGATACTTAAATTGCTACAAACCTACATGGGTATTCTCCTTTCCAAAAACTATTGTTTCAGGACAATGAATGAATTATTTCCGCACAAACCTACTTAGGTAAAGTCTTAGGTGGCTCAAGTACACAGTGTTCTGAATGTGGCTTATACAGAAGGTGTCTAAAAAATCACTACCTGGATGTCACAAAGTAGGCTCATCCGCGGTGCACTAGAATAGGGAAATTTGTGTTTACCATAATGGTGTTAAAATAACCATAGTGTAGAAAATGTGGGGAACTAAAAACAGGCAGTTAAGATCCACCACTTAGTAACAAAATATAAACTGTCATTTAACTTTAAGGTTATTTTTGACATCCACTGCTCATTTCAGAAAATGAGTTTACTGCTATTTGAAGATACCAGTTATGTTTGCAAAGTCAAGTGGAACTGGATGACATCTCTAGTCAAGGAAACTCAAGTATGCATCAATTTCTGATACATTTGGTGACAAACTTCATTCGTCAGGCCTAGAGAAAATAAAATTTGCTGTGCACAAGACATCAGAGATTGTTAAGGAATTACATTAGGATGCCGAATATAAAGGTAACTTTCAGACAGGAAATCGAACATGACTTACTACATACTTACATGTTTTAATCTTACTCCATAGTAACAAAATAGTCTCTAACTATCACTCTACAAAACAGTAGTGCTCATCTCATTAACTTCTGCTACCTTATAAAGTATTGGGCACATCATCCAGAGATGCTTAATTGGCAGAGTTAGTGTCTCAGATCACTTAAATCCAGTTTTTCCTCATTCACATAGCTGCTGGAGGAATGATTTCTTAGTAGCCTGAGATTTTCTCTAGTCTGTATGCTGTAAAAAAACCCTAACCTCTATAATTAGGACTAATATTGTAAAAAAAAGAAGCAATAAACCCAAAACAAAAAGCCAAACACCACATCCATCAGGCAGAACACACCAAGCTGTGCCATGCTGAAATGTGCATGGAAGAAAGCATCCCCTACCTCCAGTCTGTGGGTTGACTGGCCTTAAACCGGGGCTTGGCATGACAGCTCCTCTTACAGGATTCTGAGCTGGTGGTGCAGGAAGAGTGGTATAGACCACCTGATGGTTAGCAGGGGCTCTTGGTATAGGAAGTTTTGCAGCAGTTTGAGTCACTGGCCGATGAGTTACATTCACTGTTGTGGGAGCTGGAAAAGGACAGAGAGACCACAACCTAGAATGGAATTCCACAACATTAAGCCGATACGTCTATTCCAGAGTACACACCTCCTTTGGAAAACTGACTCATCTGAGCCATGTAAAATAAAAACTGTCTCTGGAAATTCTATCTGCTTGTAATAATGCAAGAAAGAGAAAACAGCCTAAACAAACTGTAATTTTCACTTTAAATAATAACGCCAATATATATACAAATTCCGAACAGAAATAAACTTAATACCCCCCAAAAAACCAGAAAAGGTCCTGAATATAAGCGCAGCTGTGAAGAATATAAAACCCACCACCAAATAGTCTGTAGAATAGATCAGTCGCAAGACAATTCCAATGCTAACTGATCTTCAACAATCATCTACAAAAGAAGAGAGTAAAATAAAGAAAAAAAGAGGATCTATGTTTCTTTATGTTAGAAAGCAGGAAAAAAAAAGTCACACTGCAGACAGAATAACATTTAACTAGGGATGTCAGTCTTGCCATTCATTCTGCCAAAAGGATTAATCAAAAGTGCAGATGGACAGAGCTAGGAGTGATGTTGCTAATGTTTTTTTCCCTATTACTTAAAATAATGCAACTGCTGCAGGTTTCTACTCCTTCACTTTCACAAACACCGTTATATTTAATAATTTCCATGACCATTCTTAGTGGGATTTCTTCCTCTCCATCGAATTAACGTGATCCTGAATTCTTACCAAACCAACTGGACCATCATTTCTTTTCACTTCATTCATTTTAAAAAAAATAAAGTTACGGGAAACTGACTAGCATGGAAGACTATGAAGTGACTCAAACATTCTGAATATTCACCTGAAAAGATTAGCACAATGTAGAACACACAAGAGTCTAGTTTAAGAAAAAAAAGCAGTCACTGCATTCACATAGTGATGTAAAATGAAGTTACCTGTAGGTAATACATGTATGGTGGTCTGGGAAGGTCCACTTGTTGGCACACCTGTCTGCTGAACAGGGTTTGGCTGCAAAGGCTGCAAAGGCTGCAAGGGTCGAGGCAAGGGCTGGGTGGATACGCTCAATCCTGTAACAGGTGTCTGGTTCTGCTTCTTGCCATCTGCTTTAAAACAAAATAAAGTTATAGACACTAGCAAACAGAAATTGGAACACTACAGAGTTTTAAAATCTTTTCCCCTTGTCATTCACAGATTAGCAAAGAATACTTCCTAGCATGACATTTCTTTGATCTTCTCATTCTGCAAACAAAACTGTAGAAAATTCATTCAATTCCCCTCACTTTAATCATCTCAATATTTTTCTCCCCCATACTCCATAATGTTTCATTCTATCATCATGAAGTCTGCGTATTTCAGCATAATTTGGAAACTTGAATTTAGTGGAACACTATGCCAAAGTCTTTAAAAGTTTCTATTAAAAAAAATAGCCTAAAACCTTAAAAAGGCCTAAGCACTGCTGTACTTGATTTGTTTCAACAAAGTGATACGATTTCCCTAAATAAATCTTGTCTATGTTTGATGCTTACATACTTTTGTTACTTGCTCTTTCCTTTGTTCAATCTGTTAGTCAGCCCTGTTTGTTGCCATTCTGAATTTTCACGCTATTTTCTTAAAAAAGGGGAATCAATTTATTACAGAGAATTTTAAAAAGAGATTTTGTTTTCTCACAGGCATCTTCCTCAACATGACTTAGTGACTCGTGGGAAGTGACAAAGTGTTTGTATCTGTAGTTTACTACAGCAATATTTCTTCCTGCTTTAGTTTATTTGTGACAACATAAAGTATTTGAGTACAAGCCTGTATGTAATCAAGCCTGTGCACAAGCTGAATGAAGAAGAATTGAGAAGCTTTTGCCTGGGTATTTCAGCTAGATTAGATTAGTAGTGGGCAGAGAAGGCACCACCAAACCTAAAAAAAACAAGATAAAAGAATAGGTTTTTAAGGGCACTCATTCAAAATAGATTTGCCCTCATAGAACTGTACATGCAGCATCCACTAATTTAGTAAAAGAGCGCACAATATAAAAACGAAAAATACGTTAATACATATTTTACCTGTGCAAACATATCAACGATACACTTAAGAACACATTCAGAAACTGCCAATTACGGGTACTAACTAGATTTCAAAGCATTAAGAAGAGGGTTCATGGCAGTGTAGCTCAAAATGTTAGGGTTTTTAGCAGTTGGAGACTATTTTGATGGCCTCACTGAGCTGTCAAACATCAGCTACTAACAGCTTGAAGTAGAAAGTACTTTGTGAAGTACCCTTCACAAACTACTATATGATAAACTAAATAAAATTAAAGACCTCAAAAATAAAATACGATATAAATCGCAGACCATATTGTCTTTCTGTAGACTGAACAGCCGAACTACTTCACTGAAGCCATTTGATGAAAATAAATTTTCTACTGTTTCTTTTTTTCAAAGTCTATAAAATGAGCAGCAAGGGGACGCTCGTTTTGAAAACAAAAGGTGAGAGGTTTCCTGCTCTTTCATCAACTAACAAGTCTTGTGGCTAGTTCAAGCTTTTGTTTTCCATGAGAGACTTCCCAGTGTTCAACAAGTTATTTGACTCTGAAGACATTCCTACAGAGATGCATACACCTGTTTACTTTGAATATTTACAGACTGATGCACATTTCAACTGTCACTGGTTAATCCGAGTGATGTGAGTGCACTCTTAGTCATGACCTAAAGAACATGTGCTCATGATCCAACCAGTACAAACCCAAACACACTACTGCTGTAAAAATGTAGTTCAAATAAAAACAACAGTCTGCAAAAATGTGAGGGCTTTTTTGGTTTTGTTTTTCATCTCACACAGAAGCAAGTTCACTTGTCCCTGACAAATCAAGAGCCCTGTGGAGATTCCAACTGCTGGAAACTAGGTCAGGATTGCACCAGTCACAGGAAATGACAAGAGATAATCAACTAGACCACTAGATAAGTCAAAAACAAATAGCAAAGGCTAATTTAGCTACGTAAGTTAAAAATCAGCAAACAGCAAGACTGGGTGCACAGTAAGCACAGGACTAAGGTTAAAAGTAATACAGGAACAGCTGCAACGGTAAATGAACACAGCATCATGTTCATTAAAAATGTGGAATGGGAGGAGACAGGACAGTCTGATTTATGGAAATGAGCATATAATGGGAATCATTACTGCTGGAGGTGTAAGCAAAACTCCAAATCTTAAAAAATTGGAAAAGTGGCTAAATTCCATGCCAGAAAATGGGCCTACAACACTGCAGTTCTAGCAGGAAGGAGTTTTAATCAGCATACCACTTCAGAAGTGGTATAATGGGATCACAGAACAGCAAACGTACTATATGCATGTTCAAGAAGAAGACAAAAAAAGATCCAGAAAACTACAGATTTGTTAACCAGGTAACACAACTTGTAAAATAAAAATTTGATACTGTATGTATTTAATAATTTTTTCCTACAAAAAAATGCAAAAATAAGTGGAACATGGCTGTTCTTGAGAGTACACTTGTGTATCTATCTAAGATTACAAATCCCCTTTAGACTAGGGACACTTTTCAGTTAAATCTGTTAGCTGTTTTAGTATTTTTATGAAATAACCTGATGCAGTGCACTACACAAATATTTAATAAAAAGGACAGCAAGGGGACTGTACAAGTATTGCAAGATATTTGTAGACAGAAAAGTATCTAGATTACTCTTTGATAAAAGGATGACAACAATTATTCTGAACAGAAATTAATGACAGGTTCTCAAATGTTACGCAACATTTTCATTAGTAATATTTGCACACACCAGAAAGTGTACACTAAATTTAGTTGCCAGTGTACTAAACTGGAAGATGCCACCAGTATGGAGGTGGAACAAAATATCACACAGGAACAAAGGTAAGACTTAAGAACTAGAAAAAAGAAGACGACAGTAGAAAATGCAACATTAGCCATTTAGGGATCGGTAAGAGCTTCTACTATTGCTGTGGGAAATCACGTGTGGGGCAGTGAAGATGATCAGGAAAACCTGTATATGTTGTTCATTGTGGAAAGTCTGTGAATTGCTTGTCTGATAAAGTAAAGAGAGGAAATGCAAATCTCGGCTGTATCAGGTGAGTGTTTTCACAGTGTGATGGTAATACTTTTTTTTTCCCACTACATAAAGCACTATTTGAATGCAAACTGCTGAACGTAAAAAAGGGGTTTGAAGGTAGACACGTGTTTCTGTGTTAACAGAGTGGGGGTTCAAAATGCCAAACCAACAGCTGTTGAAACAGGTACTCTGTTTTGTAGGAGTACTGTGTCCAAACCCAGTGGCTCAAGTACATGATTAGAGGTCCTAGTCACTATGACACTAAAAAAAACCCGTCCAAACCCAAAACCACCCCAAAAAACACCCACCCTCAAGACATGATTAGCATATAAAAATAACACACAGGGTTTTGTCTACCATGACGGAAGACCGGACTTGATGACAGTCTCTACAGGTCTGCTCTTCCATGACCCAATACAGAAACTCTGATTTCAGTTTAATAACCTCACAAAACACTTTAAAATTCCATAGTTCTTCACCTAAACTCCAAGCCTAATTTACCTTATATGCATACTTTGGTATACAGTATTACAGATATTAATTACTGATCCAAATGGAAACTTCACTAGAAAATGGAAGGGATGGAAAGTAGATTACATGAACAAGTTTAAAAATCTACCACAATGTTAAAATTTACTCTCAATCCGAATCTCTGGTGATTTCAACCAACAAGGACACACGTAGTTGTATGCTACCAAAATAGCATAACTTTGTTTACTAGTTGTACCAGGAGATATTTAAAGGGAAGCACATGATAGACATCTGTCTCCATATATGAACATCTATTCAAATACTTTTTATAAGTAACAGAATTAGGTTTACTTAGTATGTGGGTGACAGTGCTTTAAACAAAATAATTAGGATCTGACTGTTCCCAAGGACACTATGTAAGTGTTGCTCTTCTATTTGAATTAGTACTGAACTGATATTTCAGAGCACTGTAGCAAACACCATAATGCTGGAGGTACACTCTATCCCGTTGTGTACCAATAAATCTAGAACAAAATAAAACTTGATCCACATTTGCTGTAAACAAAGTGCAGTGGAAAAAATATTTGGCCAAAGGTATATGCATGCATATCATCATGCAAAAGCCGTCAGAAGTATACTCTTCTTCTTTTAACCTGAATGTTATTATCAGAACACGTGAACTATTTCCCAAGAAACTTCCTCAAAATCCTAGGTGTTTTCACTGCATGTTGAAACTCCAGCTTTTATTAGGGTTTTAGTCCACAGAATTCTATAGCTTATATGAAAAATACTGACTCCTTACACAAACTCTAAACAGAAACTAATCTGCAAGGCTGCAGACTATCAGTGAGAGCCTGGTTTCTGCTTTGCAGTGAAAAGACATCCAGGAGCTAACCCAGCCTGAAAGTACCCCACTAGCCTTCCTCCTAATGAAAGGACGATTTTCTAAAACATGACAACTAAGGGGAAAGAATCTCAGCATATCCCACAGAAGGAAACTGCAAGATACTGGCTCAAGCCCCGGAAAAGGAACCAAGAAAGAATTAAGTTACTGTACTGCAATGCAACTATGACTCTGCCATGGCTGCTAGCACTTCTACTTCAAGAATAGGCTGGATATAAGGAAGAAATTCTTTACAATGAGGGTTGTGAAACACTGGAATGGGTTGCCCAGAGAGGTAGTGGAGGCTCCATCCCTGGAAACATTCAAGACCAGGTTGGACAGGGTTCTGAGCCACCTGATCTAGTTAGCGATGTCCCTGCTCGCTGCGGGGGGGTTGGACTAGATGACCCTTAGGGTTCCCTTCCGACCCAAAACTTTCTGATTCTATGATTCTATAACTTTTTGACATAGGTGGTAGAGGAGCCAATGAAAAGAGCATAATGGTAAAATATTTTTCAAAATGTAATCCCTTCTTGTGGAATAGAATTATAGCATAAGAGAGAAATGTTTTTCTAACTACATCAGGGAGTGGTTCCTTTACAACTCTGGAACATGTTTGTTTACATTTCAGGTCAATTTATTTTTGGATGCACGAGCTACAAAAGTAACCATTGATATTCTCGCTTTCAGCGTGAATGGTTTAATAATATGCAAGCTTAAGAGCCTCTAAGTTGCTGTACAGCAGCTGGAGACTCAGCTGTGAAACTAGAAACTAGGGTGATCTTAACATGTACCCTTACCCCTTCCTAATGGTACTCGGTAAATGTAGTGTCATGTGGTAACAGAGATGATAAATAGCCCGTACATCTAGGTATTAAAATCCCCCCAAAATGCATTTTAAGTTTTGCTACAGCAAGCTTGAAGAAAGATACAGTCATTATAAATACTCCTTGTGCCTGATGTCACATGAAGACCAGCAATAAAATATGTGGTTTTATCTTTGAGAAATAAGAGCCAGAATTAGAGTGATAATGAAACATGTACACTATGTCATGACACAAAGGGGAAGAGTTCTATAACTTGAGGTTAAATGGTTATTCAAGTCAGGAGATGACACCTGTTCTAACAAAGACACATTTGACTTTCTAAGAGAGTGAGGAACTGAGCCAGTATGTATTTTAATTAAGGAGGTCTGTCTCTAAGAAAAGTAAGAAGTAAACTGGCTTTGGAGAAAAATGTTAAATGCATGCAGACACCTGGAAGGACTCTGAAGAGGAGACTTTCTCCCTCAGGAAAATGTTCTCTCTGAGGTATAAGGTATATAAAAAAGGTATTTATAAAAGTTTTGTTTCAGGAGAGGTTACAATCGGTTGGATGGAGGAAGAATTTCCTGTTTAATCTCAGTCTAGTAGGTTAACTGTATTTTTCCTTTGCTTCCTCACCTTTGCCTTTATTTTGCTACTGTGATATGTAGCAAAACATCACAGTGGACTTTTTTTTTGTATAAATATATTTATTTATCTTATTTATTTATTTACTTCAGCCTGGGCTGGGTTAAGAGTTGGTAGGCTCTTTACAAAATACGCTGTCAAATTATAAAACTCCCACTTTCAAGAAGCTAAAAGTTTTCATGTGTTTTGAGAAAGCCTGAACAAGTTCATACAGAAGAAATCCACTGAGGATTACTGAAAACATGAAAACAGGTTTTGGGTCAAGGAATTCTTGAGTTGCAAATACGTGAAGGCTAGGAAAACATGTGGTCGATGTATCATATATGGTTGTCTGATTCTCTGTATTCATACCTATTCCTCTGCTTTTGATTGCAGTCATAGACATGACAGAGAGTTTTATATTCCCAACAAAGCAATTCTTTTAGTCTTTTTTTGGGGGTTAATGAACAATGACTAAGTGATCCTTACATGAGGGTGTGACAAATAAGTAAACAGGGCAATGGGAGTTCTTAGTCCAGCTATGTCCTAGGAGTCTTCTTTTAAAAGGATATTTGAGAGTGATTCGGGCTACATAGTGAAGCTTAAACGCTCATAAGTTTTTCCCAGTCTTTGCAAGAAAGCAATATTTTTTCTGGATAATTTCTACAGTAATCCTGTGAAGCAGCTGTTTTTTCAACAGACGCAATCTGAGCTGTATGCTCAATAGTGTAGCCTCACAACTAGAAGATATTCTTTGGTTATGAAAAACACTCATATCTGTAAAAATAGGATTGTGGCTGAGCAAAAGGTTTGAAAGCTTCAGACATATTCAGAGTTTATTTAAGATTAAAACCCCTAAAACCTTGATCTCTCAGCTAGCTAGACCTGACAGGCCCAAGTGGCTTGAGGAAAAGTTCTCTTAACCAAATTCTTTCATATGAGCAATTCAATTTGCCCCTCCTAGCTCCAAGGCAATTTTCCTTAACCAATGCTTTCATCAGACCTTTGGCTTTATATGGGCACAGGAGTCCAACTAAGTGGAGTTTCTTGCAGAATGGAGACATGAAACTTCATTTATCTTAGGAGAATGGCACTTACATCATAGAAGAATTAAGTGTGTCTCAGTTGTAGCAGATACAACTCAAAAGCTAACAGTAGCATGACCCTCAGAAGTATATACTTTCAAAAACTTGAGTGACATACTTAAAGCAAGATTTTATAATTTTGTGTTCAAATCATGAAGATATCAATAATAAGAACAAAATAAAGTGCTAGAGAAAATAATGTTCAAATGCTCATTTGCAGTATCACCCATACCCCCAAGACTCAAAACTCAGAGTCAGGAAATGTAGCTCAAACTTTAATATTTTTCTAGTAGTTAATGTCTTCTACTAGTGTCTGAATCTATTAGAATAGTATAAACATTACGACTGTGATCAAGCATTATTTGTTTTGTATTTAGGCCAGAGAGTACTTGGCTTTGTAAAGTTAATACAAATCATAAGAAATGTATCACATTAAAGTTTTTCTTACTTCTTCTGAGGTCAACGTTAGTATTACAAATGGGAATCTTAGGTTAGACCTGTAATTGTTTTTGTTCCTGTTCTTGGCTTTAAAATATGAGAAAAGTAAAATTTGCTATACTAGAGAACAGAATGGGTATTGAAGAAAAGCAAAGTTGATTTACGTGGCAGTTTTGTAAAAAAAACCCCACATAGTTATTAAAAAGACTGAACATGATGTACAGATTATCTAGAAAACATGGTAAAATCAGTAATAAGCAGTTGAAATATCCACATATTAAATAAATAATTTCAAGTCATGTTCATATCAGAAGGAGGG
>Ga0181612_128274_pt1 | contig 17577 bp, 13 predicted proteins | sample HoacroProtozoa21_FD_119630 | JGI IMG/M metagenome (GOLD analysis project Ga0181612, IMG submission 119630) | Hoatzin crop microbial communities from Cojedes, Venezuel. Combined Assembly of Gp0051906, Gp0051904, Gp0051908 | reverse complement strand
TTTTGTGACTAAGAAGTCACAAGGAGAAATGCTTTCTGCCCCATACAACAGTTTTATCTCTTCTCCGATCATAAAAAATCGACCAGGCACACATGTTCATTACAGCCAAAGCCTTTGTGGATGCTTAGGATGTAACCAAACCTTTAACGATCAACAGGTCTTTATGCAACACTGACCAGCACATGTCCTCAAACGAACCAGCCTTGCCCCCTTGCCATAGCCCCAGCACCTGCTGTGTTCCAGCAGAGCAGCCGAATGCCCTCACCACGTAATGCTTTCGCCCTACAAATGTAGCCATACAACCCTACCGGGATCTGTTTGGTCCTACTGCAACAAAACAAGTTTAGTAGGAGCTAAAAAAATGGGACAGTCTTCCTTCTGAGTGACCAGACATGGAAAATGAGTCAACCAGAGGCAGGCCCCGATGCCCACGGCCCAACAGTGTGAGCCTGACATCAGTTTCTAAACAAGGCCTGCGAAAGTCACTAATCATCAAAGGGTTAATCCCAGAGCAGTCAGATTAAAGCGCAGGTTCTAGAAAATCAGGGAGAGGGCAGGGTGACAGGGCAGAGCTGAAGCAATCAAGACAGGTACCCCGAAGTAGGAGCCGTTTGCCATCAGATGGGAAATTGCTGCAAAACCATGGGAGAGATGCCGGAGACCAGAGCCCTGCCAGGACTCAGCAATGCAGAAATCGCACTAAGAGCAGCAGAAAGCTTGGCACAAGACAGCAGCCTGCTGCTGCCAAGGAGTCCCCTCTCGATGCAGAGGGTTAAGATCCCCTACTTGCTCACCACCCCTCTGCAGTAAGAGGACAGGCCAAGTTTATAAAGGAGTTTCACCAGCACCAGGAGATGATGCTCATATCATACAAACATGCACAACACCTTTGTGTTACAGCAGCCGAAGACCTGTGCAGTGTCCCCTGAGCGATGCTGAAAGCAGTGGGCAGAGCGAAGGACAAGCGTGTGTGGGTTCTTGGCATGGCCCATTTTCAGGACTTCTGGAGAAGCGTTCAAAAAGCATCGTGGTGTCTGAATTTCTGCACAAAAAGCCTTTTCATATCACTGCAGGCAACCCTTCCCATAGCTAATGGCTCTGAAAACACTGATTCACTGACAAGGGCTGTTTGGGGATTCCATAGCAACCAACACTGTTTTGGTGAGAGAAACACACGCAGAATGAGCTCAGACTCTCAGAAGGAAGCTAGCTCTGCTGTATTAATCATCAGGATAACGGGCCAAATCTCAATAAAGGGCCCAAACCAAAGTTCATCAGCCCACATAATTTTCCTTTTTCCATAAATCTTGTAATTCTCAGTTCCTCCTCTGCTATCAAACCACAAAAGAAACATCTTCTGTTTGCAGACAGACCCACACTCCGTCTTTTCACGGATTACAACTTCTGAGGGCTGAATGGACTTTAATCTTAAAACATATTATCTGGGATCGCTGTCAATCAAACATATATTTTTCAGAAAAGCCATAATTCATTTCACGTGTTTAACAGAAAATCTACAGAAGAGGAAGGCTGGCAAAAGATAGCAAATGCACAGTGTTTTGCTAACATCTGAAATCAGCCTGGAAGAGGGAAGAGGCTTACTCCCATGATTACATTGCTAAAAACCTCCCTTCCAGATGCAGGCCCAGATGGAAAGACGTCTCATATATTTTACTTAGATTTCCAACCTGTTGGCACGCAGCGATGTCCGATTAGCATTTCACAGCACAAAATAACCCTGGAAAAATCCAAAGCAATTCAAGGAGACAGGAAGACAGGCTTTGCCAGCCCTGCGGAATCTGCCGTGTACATAGGGCCTGACCTAGGCCAGCCTCCACTGTCACTCCAGTGGTTTCATGAACGACAAAAATAGCCAGTTGGTTTCGTCAGAGCTTTGTCTGCATGGAAAGTCTTACACAAAACGCTCTTAATTCTGCATCCGCACCTTCACCTCTACGCTCTTGTGCGAATATCTAGAAAGCCGCCCTTGAGGCAGCAGCTATGGCTCAGTGGAACGAGGAACAGTGGTGTTCGAGCTTTACAAGCCTAACGTTGTACAATGACTGCCAAATGCCTTTGTGCCGTAAGTAGGAGAGATGGAGATCAGCCGTCACTAACCTGAAAACTAGAGAAAACGGATCTTCCTTATTGAAGTGAGCCTTAACAATCATCCCTAGATAAGAGAGAATGGTGATCACTGACGGCTATCCATAATAAGCTAGACTTCAGTGGGAATTTGGTACTCTTCCAAATGTAGTCCCAGGAAAAAGCCCAAGCGATGCGGCGTCCTGCACCATGCCCTAAGTGGTGCGCTTTGTGCTGTCACTGCAAACCTGTCTCACACCACCATTTCCACTGTCCTGCCCATGCATAAACACCTTTTCCAGGTTTAAACCTATTTCTTACCAAGAGCAGCAAGTGTCTCCACAGATAAGGTCTAGCAGCAGCTTTGCTACTATGTTCTGCTGCTCGTCTCTGGACACAAATGCTGAATTTACATCTGTTCTCCATCTGCTCCTCTTGATGGAGTTTACAGACAGGTCTGCAGGAGAGAGGGCTTCCCAGCACCACCTGTGCTGCCCTGGCTGCTGGAAACGCTCGTCCTCCCTCAGAGATACAGGGTTATCTTGGTGTTCGGTCTCAGCCCGCTTGATTAGCTGGGCTGCTTGCTGAAGCCAGCAAGGGCTGAGCATAGCTTCCCCGGCAGGGGTATGCTTCAGGCCCAGGACTGCCTCCACTCACTCACTCCTCATCTGGCACTGTACGAAGCCACAGCCAGCCTTTCTTGGCTGAAATGCCATGACCGTGATGGAAGTATAAAAGGAAACATTTTTCGTTGCTTAATTTAACCAACAATCAACTCTAAATTTAATCCATGTTCCTTTCATCCTCCCTGTCTCCCCAGGCTGCCTCTTTCCAGCCCGCTCCGAGGGGGTCCTGTCTGCTGCAGCACCTGGACCGCTCCCACCGGCACGCCTCAGCCCACCGCTGTCCCCCGTCCCTGTCCATCTCGCGGCGCAGCAGGCCCGGGTGAAGCTACAGCATGTTGTCATGCAAGGCAGCACGGAAGGCGCTGGTAACAACACACTGCTTTGTGCTTACTGACAAAAGCAGAGAGGACGCATTCGCTTTTGAAACCACGGGCGCTACACGTCAGCCCAGCTGGGCAGTCTGGGACAGGCAGAGGACAGCTCAGCCCCAAGTTTTGGAAGGACAAGATCCAGCATTCATTATCTGGCAATCAAAGGCAGCATTTGTAAAACTCTTCAGTAACACATCAAATAAAACACATTTCCTGCAAGGATTCTTTAAGGCTGTTTCTTTCCCAGGCCTAAAAAGCTATGGAAAACACCAAGATTACCAGGGACTAGCAGCAGGTTCAGGAAAGAGAAGGGAAAACAGCAGCCCAGAGGCACTCAGTCCTACCTTGTTTCTCGCTACATGAGGATACACTCTTAGTTAAAACACAGCTTGTTTCGCCCACCGAAGTCTAGGAGCCCCCTTTCTCCAGTCCGCATTCACCAGTTATTCGATACATGCGCACTTCAAGGACTGACATGAGAACTAAGCACTGCCTTGGCTCCGTAGCACAGCACCTTCGAAGCTGCTGGGGTAAATGGATGTTTGCTGAAATATTTCAAGTTTATTTACCATTCAAACCACACTGTTTTATGGAAAACTGATAAGCTATTAAAACTTCTCCCTATTTTACAGAAAACAGACTCTGAAGACCCCTGTTAATGTAGGACAAAACATTTATTGTCTCATTGCCATTTCAATCATTATGTAACAGCTTTGAATTCTCACTTTGCTGCGAGTGCTTTACCATTCCCTCCATTTGGGCCTAGAAAGCTGTATTTTTTTTTAACTTGCCACACTGAAAACCTCTGATTTTATACCTAGTCCAACTGAACATAAATGCACCTTAACACTACTTCCACACCTCTGCCAACAAAAGCTCCCGTGACTCTGAATGCCTTCCAGCTGCCCAGCAGAACAGCCCCATTTGCAGCGTGGCTCTCGGAAGACATAACTGCCAATTCAGTATTTGCATGCAGCGCTCCTCCCGCTCCCATCCCCTGACACTCGCTCATTTTCCACCGAGCTGTTGCACAAAGCACAGCACGTTTTCCGGATGCGTAAGGCAGAGGGCCTCATCCCCAACAGGATGGCCAGATTTATTAAAACAAAAGTGAAAAACTAAACGTATTTTGTCCAGCGGCAGCTGTCATACTTTCCCACCTGTTTTTTTCCAAAGTTATTCTAACCCCATCAAGGGAGAATTAGATAACAACAATAATAATAATAACAGTGTGCATTACGATAAAGAGTTATATTGTAGTGAAGGGGCTGCAGGGTGGCAATGGGCTGTCTAATTCACATAGGTATGCTCCTTCTACCTTAGACGCGGAGAGATCCCCCCTGCTAGTCCACATTTTGTCCTCGAGGCAGGGTAGAGATGGCAGACCTTCTTCTGAAACAGATGAGCTAGCTGAGGCCGTAATGCACAGAGGAGGGGAAGCCACAAGCATTATCCCTGTCTCTTGGTTTGCAAAGAAACTTAGTGCAGAGTAGCTGGGTGAAGGAACTTGGACATTGTACAAAGAAAGTGTTACATTGAGAAGCTGGTTAAAGCATTCCCACGCACCAGCTGCAGTGCCTAGAACACGTACGCTGTCAATGAATGTGTGCTGACCCAAAGGCCTGAGGTCACCCGGTGTTTCTGTGCTTTCACAGGAGGTTATGAGGGTTATGAGCATGTCTGCACCACACTGACCACCACCAGAGTTCCACTGTGGTGTGCTCTGCCATCACACCAATGCTGTGCCACACTGGCGAGAGGAGAGCACAGGGACAGGAACCAACAGTCACAGGCAGCAGAAGGAAGGACGGCTTCTTTGGGGTTGGGCTAGAGGAGAAGAAAACTGCTACTTTTCCAGTATAAACACTAAAAGGGAAGATGAGTTTTCCTATTGTGTCAGCTCACAGGATCTCCTCATCCCATGGCTGCACCCTGGTGAGATCCAGCACCAGCAGCATGAGCTAAACCAGTTGCTGTTCAGGACAGTCCCAGGCTGCGTTGGATTGCTGCAAGTCCAGGTGACGCTACACAGCGTGGTGGAACTACCAGACAACTCACCACTGTGAAAAGGGGGAAGAAGTAGTTTCTGCTTTCCTCACTGACATCCCCAGCTGCAGAAGTGCCTCCCTCATTCTGCGCCAGCCCTGGAGCTTGCTGGATCTCCCCCTGAGCAAATTCCACCTGCTAACCTGGCAGAAAACTAGCGCAGCTGAAACAAGTGAATAGAGTCAAGCTGGACAGGAGCCAGCGCTCTGGCATAAAGGGAAGAGGGAAAGGAGGGAGGCATGTGTGCACACACCTGAGAGTGGAAAGGAAAAACAAGGCCTCTTTCTCTCAGCAGCACCGAGATATCGTTAGCTCAGTCGAGCGGTAGGCGTAGGCTCATCCTCACGCTGCTGCCACATCGCTACCCAAGCAAGGCAGGCTAAACACGGAGCAAGGGAAGCTAGCATAGAGATCACAACACGAATACCAACAACTTTGCAAATCGTAAGCACAAGACCACTGATAGACATACAGCAAGCACAGAGTTCACCTGCAATATACTGCTTGTCATCACAGGCAAGAAATGACATCAAGAAGACGGGCTTAAGGAAAATTCCTGCCCCTAGCATAGGATATGCTGAGAGCACTGGCAGCCCTGGGAGACGGCACTCACTGGACACCTCCTACCTGCCTGACAGACCGACACCAAAGCAGAATGTAGACATGTACTCCATCTTTCAAGGCAGTCTTGTCCTTGTCCTTGCTCAGGGTATTTCAGTTTGTTTGTACCTCCTACCAGCCAAAAAATACCACGCCACACCAAGCCTAAAAATGCCCGTGTTACATTTTTTTCGTCTACCCAAAGGAACGGAGCAACTCCACCCACATAACAGTAAGGAAACAAAAATAACTGTCCTCTTTCAAATCAGGCAGTGCAACCTGGTATAAAAACAGGAGGAAGGGCTCTTTAACAGCTTTCCTATTTCATACCATGGACATTACAAATGCCTCCCATATTCTCTGCCCACCCAGAAGCACATGCCAAAAGGAGGGAGCCAACCCCATCCTGAAGACAAGAATCAAACGGGATGGATGCCATGAGACTGTAACAATTTCTGCAGAAAATACAGCCCTTCCCACGGTACTGACCTTCTAGCACAGATGACCTTCAGAAACAGAGAGACGGTACAGTCAGCATGATATAAAAAGCACAAGTAACAGACTACTAGTGAAAAATCTTCAAAGTGAACAAACCTCCCACATCCCCTTCTGTGTACACAAAGAACAAAATTACCGTGCAAGGTCCCAACTTTGTCAATTTTTTTCAAAGGCAAAACAAACACAATTTGACAATATTTACAGTTCAGAGTACAACATCTTTTATCGCTGCACAGTGGAACAAAAACCCACCCACATTTCATCAGATTAATTGCTCTATCAGCTACATCTCTGTTAATTACAACAGAAGCTTGACCACCTCAGGACAGGGATTGGATTCATCCCTCTTAAAAGGCTAGTTCCTAACAAAACAGTAACACAAAGACTTCTACACAGGTAAATCAAAGCAGAAGAAAATACTTTTCCTGCATTAATGTACTGATATGAAAACATCCAAGAACTCTCCAGTCTGAACTCCCCCAAGAACTGTCACGCTTGGCTTTACCAAAAAGCAGCTCGCCCTGACTCGCAACACCGGTGTATGGTAGTCTACTTCATCATCTCACACGTGTCTTTCCAACGTGGCCCCGAGTCTTCTGCGACCACAGCTCTCAGCTCCCCTTTTCAGACTGCAGAAGGCACTTCCATAGCTTTTCACAGCATCACCCCTCACCCTTCCACACACACTGAAAGGATAATGAAAGGAAGCCATGCTGCTGACCTTTAGGACCCCACCACAGACAGGTGAGCGTCAGAGAGAAGATGCACACTCTGAAACAGCCATTTTAGCACTCCAGCAGCTCCAGCAAACACTGACTGCGCACTGTTGTCTCGAGGTGTAACTGCAGCAGTAAGTGGCAGACTTTATTTGTGTATTTTAAGCAAAAGTAGGACAGCTGAGAACAACCGGAAGTATTGAAGGAGAAGTATTAAGTGATTTATTTTTAAAGGAGTACTGAGAATCAGAATGCCTCCTGAAGCTACTCCAGCTAGAATAAAATTAATGCTATCAATTCAGCTTCAATTTTCAGGACACAGATTTGTCTGTAACTACAATGAAGTACTGACCAAACAGTAGTCGCTGCTCTTGCCCGGCCTCCCAGGGTGGCAGCTGACCAGTACATACTATTGGGATTAGACACTACATCATTACTTATCTTTATCTCTGATCATAATCTCTGCCAACCTGTAATTACAACAAATTCTTCTCTCACAGTCGTGCCTGTGTGTGCGATTGATGTTAATCTTCCAGATATATGAACAGTGGCTAATTTCATGTAGCCAGCAAGTCATCAAAGTCTGGAGGCTAGCAAACAACGCCACAAGAAATCAGCTGCAGAAATCTGCCCGTGCTCCCTTTGCCACAGTGAGCTGTGTTCAGAGGTCCAGGCTGCTTCAACTGGGAATACAATGGTGTCAGCCATGAGACCTCACATTATCGAGCTCTTTCTTGCACTTCGTCTGTTCCCAGAAATGGCACAAGCCACGATAGTTTTGCGTAAGCAAAACAACAGCACACAAATCCAAATTCCTTATATTATTATCCCAAATCTGAACATTAAGATGCTAATGCTGTAACACATGGACTACAGGCTGAGTCTACTTTCTGTAACAAACAACTCCAGTTTCACATCATAAGCTAAGTAAATAGACAGTTTGCTTTTAAAACTAGATTGTGAACTTAAAGCAGATGGAATATAATAAAATTAAATGCAATTGTGAGGAATCCACAAACTTGCACTCAGCCATAATAATTTTTGACAATTTTTAACAGACCAAATGGAGTTTCAGTTTTCCCTACTGTATCACTCAAGGAAAATAAACGTTCTAATTTTTCTTTTAGCACTGTGCTTTGCTAGTGCAGAGCATTTGCACAGCTTCACCTTGGACATCCCCACAGCTCTCTGACATGTGGATAGGAAAAAACAAACCATACGGTTGGAAACACAGTAATTGGCAACTTCTAAACCTGCAATAGCAGGTTCCTGACTAGGTACTTCAAAAGCAATACCATTCCTTGTTCTCGTTAGCAGGAGAACGAAGAGCTCTTGCACACTCCCCATCTCACCTCCTGAACGGGCGGCGCGAGTGGATTCTTGAACTCCGAGAGTGACACTGGGAGGGAGAACTTGGAAAGCATCGATGGCAGGTTGTGGCCCCGGAACTGACAAGAAAACGCATCTGCTAATGGAGAATAACTACAGAAAAGAGGTAAAGGTAGAAATGAGTTTTATATTGCTGGTCAATGTAACATTTATCCAGCTGGGCATCACAGAAGTGCCAATACCTAAATGTAATATTCTCTGTAATCTAGAAAAAGAGTAAGGACAGTTTACGGCATGCTGCATCCTGCAAAAGTTACCAAGAAGATAATAATATTATATGTGGATCCAAACTTCACTTTCTGTGACTTGACTATGTTTCATGTTGCATGAATCTTTAATATTTAATACATATTTATTCCTTCACATGCACTTTCATCTTGGCGTTACATTTAGTTCCAGTACATTATTCAAGGTGTGGAGGGAATGCAGAGGAAAAGAACAAAAATGACAAAAAGGCTAGACCTGCGCACCCTCTGATCAAAGGAATAGGGACTGGGCAGTCAAGAGAAGACAGGGATGGGCAGGAGAGACAATCTTTGGATATGCAAAATGCAGCTGCAGATGTGACTGTTCTCCCTGCCTGTGCTGACAGGACAAGCGATATGACTGATCAGAAGTAAGGGAGAGTCAAGTTGAACGTTCGGGAAACTGCCTGTTCTAGGATTTCCATCTACAAAGGTCTTCAAGAACAGCACTGCCATATATGACACAGGCACAGCTGTTCCTGAACAACCTCAAGGTCCCTTCCAGCCCTATTTTTATACTTCCATCACAGAAGTTTTGATTTAAAACTATTTTCCTATAACTGAGTTCCAACACAGACTCTAAAAGCATCTCAAAATCCAACACAGAAAGGGTTGCCAATCTTCAGCAGGGCAAAAATATCCACCACTGCCTCCACATCTTCCTTGCACTGCCGCTGCCTGCTCTCCAAATGGCTGCGTTGCCTTCTGTCTGCGAGAAGGCGTATCAACATAACATGCCATCACGTGAAAAAATGAAATAGTGCTAGCAACACTACCCTGACTTCATACTTTTGACTAATTTCAGGGGATGCCATGTGCCAGATACACAGATCGTCCTCTGAAACACTCACTGATTTAACTTGATCATCAAGTATTTTGTTTTGTAAATGTTTCCATATTGTATCAGGCTGATACAGCCTTTCTGATACGGACATTCAGTGAGCAGGCACACTAAAAGTACTAAAAGTAGATTCAGGGGGTAAATATTGCTTCCAAGGCCCACATCACTGAACAAGCATATTGATCTGCTACGATGCCCTTCCCTCCTGCACACAAACTCCTATATGGCTTTGCACGATCAGGCACATGGAATGGTTTGTGTTCCGTACCGTCTCAACAAATTCATACGTGAAGAAAGATTCTACCCTGTACCCAGTAAGACAGGGAAGGAAAGCACATCTGCACTTCTCACCATTTTCTTGCTACAGTCACTCGTTTTCCTTCTACTTACAGACAGACACTGGCGTTTGGAGAAAGCATGTAGACATTGTTTTCACACAGTGGGTAAATAATAATTGCTTTTCCCCAGTAAACAAGATGTGCAGCAAGCTGGAAAACCTGCATTGAGAAAACAGGGTAAAATGAGGAGAGCAAAAAAGTAAAGCTCAAACTCTCAGCAAGAGTCCCACACAATGACAGAAAACTCGTTTGAGCTGAAATGAAAGAAAAATGTTCCATCTTTTCACCCTGCCTTTGGAATAAGTTCAGGGTTTAATATAACATGTGGCACATCAAAAAGGATTTGACAAGGTTATGAATTTCCAGAGGTTCGCTTCACATTTCTAAGCAACTTAGTATTTCCTGCCTTAAAAGAATTGCTTCAAACCGTATCAATAGAAGTTCAGCTACTTTTCATGCCCCAAAAACCTACCACTGCGGCTAAATCAAAAAACGCACAAAGAGTTACACATGAAAAATTAAACAAAATAACCAGTCTCTACTATGACACAAAGGTAAAGGAAAGCAACGCTGCCTTTTTAATGCACCAGTTCAGTAATGAGTTACACAAAGTATTTTAATGAGTTAAACAAGTCGGTGGTTATTAATGGCTGTGGAAGAGCCACATAAATAGTGTCTACGAGACATTAAATCCAGCCTGTATCATTAGATGCATTTAGCTTTGCTTTTTTGTGGAGAACAAAACTACAGAAGCAGTAGGGAATTTCCAGAGTTCATCCCATAGCTCTGTAATGCCAAGTAACACCACAGACCACTGCAAGCAGACCTGGAAATCTGACTACAAAACAGGACCTTTCCTTTCGGAGAAGAGAAGGCGCAGACCTACAGTCAGGAGCATCTGAGATGACAAGCTGTGTTCTTCTCCCCTGTCAGACAGAGCATAGATCGCATCCCCAGGTCTGAATCGACCCTCAGAAGCACAGAGTGGCTCTCCCCTCTCCCATATCATCCAATGTAATCATCAGGGCCAAGAGGCACAGGGCCACAATGACCACAGTCATTCACAGTGGTCTCTCAGTGGCCTTGTGTCTCACGTGATTGCCAGTCTCAATCCCTCCACTGGCACAAACTTCCCTTTTCAAGGGCTCGTCGCGTCACCTTGAGCAACTCCGATTTGAAATCTGGTTGTCAGTACTGGAAAGGCATTCAGAAAGAGCTGCTGGCTTGGAGACACTGGCTCAACATCTTTGCCCAAGCCTAAATCACAGCTTCTTCCTGGGACTCTGCAAAATCTGTGCACTAATGTATGAAGGGAAATAAATAAGGCAGGCTGGCACAGGCCTTCAGAGCTCTTTAGCAGAGAAGTTCTTGGCAGATGCAGAGGAAGCGGCAGTATTTGGCCATGGCAGCTGTAAGCTTTCACTTGTGTTTTGGATGCCTCCATTCGCACAGACATCAATGTGGCAGAACCAAGACAGACCACTGCGGGTAAGTCAAAAGCACTGTTTGCTCTGGTTTTAACTGCCCAGTGGGAAGGCACAGAGAAGACAGAGACACTTCTCAGAGGGGCACAGCGATGGCACGAGAGACAATACACACAAAGGTGGAAGATGGGAAACTCCCATTAGCTATGAAGAAAGCTTTTCACTCAGATGCTGGTCAAATGCCAGACCAGGAGGCAGAGAGGCTGTGGGATCTCCATCCCTGGAGGTACTCAGAATTCAAACGGAGAAGTTCCTGAGCAGCCTGCTTTAATGGACTTGCTCCGCGCAGTGGCATGGACCCGAGACCTCCAGATGCCCCTGCTACCTCACAGCGATCTGAGATTCAGCACTGTCGCCGCACCACTGCTCCTCACGTCTCCAACCTTTCCCCACGCTCTAAGGCTTGTGCCTTCTCTGCGCACTCTGCTCACACCGAGAGAACCGATGTGCTCCTGCACCACAGAAACCCACTGGCACACAGATAGAAAACACCTCGTGAATTAAAAGAATTTCAGGTGCCGCTGACAGCTCCCCATACCTGCAGCAATGCCAAGTCAGCATCTTGAGCCAGTTGCTGCAAATTCTTCACAGCAGAGGTAGTTTTAATTACTCTCACCAGGGCAGGAGAGCAGTCCAACGGGAGCTCATTAAGCAATGACTTCTCATCATTTAAAAGTAATAAGGCATGGTAAGGCCTGCAGAAAAAAAGGAATACATTTGCACAGTAAACTGCAACTTTTCCTGAAGACTTAGTTATTCCCAGACCATGATACCTGGGGTCAATCTACCGGTAAAAAAGAACTTCTAATATCATCCTTTTGCTGTAAGTGGCTTTAGAATAAGCTTATTTTTATGTCACAAGATAAGATGCTCCCCATAAAAAGGGGACAGAGGGTTATATGGTAACTGTATGCCACAGTAACTAGAAAAAAATGGCTCGGCTGTGCTGGCATACAATTAAGCCTGGAGAACTAGTCTGAAAACTGCCCATCTGCACTACTGAAATACAGAATGGAGCAGACATAAAGAAGAAAGCAAGAATTAATTATTTTTGCAGGTAAAAAGCTGTAAACATAGAGAGTAGGAAATAAGATATGATGGGGCCTGGGGTCTCTTTCTTCTAAAAGCAAAATTATTTCTAGGTCAACAGATTACAATGAAGATGCAATTCTTCTGACTAGAAACAGCGCAGCCCTCTTGTGCAGGATTGCCTCAGCAAAACCACCTAATGCTACTGTAACAGCCGTGGCTTCACATCACCATGTATCCAGCAGCATCGTGGTACCTCGGCATCAGCTTCAGGGAGTCCTGTCTCAGCCCATGCTCCCACCAGCTCTACAGCTCAGTGCCACATCACCCCCCCGCTGTTCCAGCACAGGCACTTGTGGCACCACACTTGGAACCGGAGGGAGGACCGGCCACATTCTGAGGGATTGAACTTGCTCTTACCTGATAGATTTCAGGCTTCTCTCGATTGCCTCAGGGGGTATAAAGTTTGTGGCAACATAATGGATTTTATGAGGCAGGCAGAAACTCACTTCCAGCCAGTTGTTGATATGTAAACGGACCACCCCTGTTGTGCAGAGACTGCAATACAAAGAAAATAAATACATACAGCATTTATAATGTATAACAAATGAAAACAGTGCTCCAGATTCACCCCTGCACAGGAATCACTTCAGGACCAGAACAGACTGAACATACCCTGTCTATCCCTAGACTAGCTGCGGACCAGCTGATTACCAGCTGCAAGGGCTGCCTTAACTTTTACTTACAGAGCATTATCCCCTACGAGGCTCTGGAGGGATATGCAAGACTTCACCCCACTGATCTTCTGTTCCCTCTGCTCTTAACACTGCAGCAGTACCTCAAAAGAGTCTCCTGAAGACCTACTGCGAAGCCACTGCACTGGAAAAATCCCTGCACCAGAGCCGCAAAGGGCAAAGGTGAATTGGACACAATGCTTTCATCACCAATTTCCATCTTCCTCTCCAAGGAAAAAGAAAAGATGTCTATACTGGGCAAGGCGTGTTACGAGCGGCACATTTCCACAACAACAGCCTCCTTAGGTTCTGCTTAGGTTGTTCGTTTCCTGCTAACCTGCTCCTGCTTGTCACATGAAATCACAAACGTCGTTGTTAAATGGTTTCTTCATTCTAGGAAAACACAGGGACTAACCTAAGCCTTTAAGCTGACTTCAGACCACAGGACTGCAGTGGAAATGATGGGCGTCTCAGGAATGACAAGAAAGCCTGACCCTCATGTTCAGCCCAAACGCAACTGTAAGCCTCTTTTACATAAAAATCCCAGAAAGCTGGGAGATTAGAGCAATGAACGTCATTCAGCTAGTTTTACAGCAGTCTGTAAGTATAAGCAACAGATGAAATATACGTAGGTAGGTAACTATATTTACTTAAAAAAGGGTAAAGCTGGATAACATACCATAAGGAGCTAAGCTAGCACCACCTTGCAATCCTTCACCACGCTGCCCAGCCCATAGGCAGGGATTGCTGGCCTGGGAACAGCTTTGCTAGAGGCAGGGGACCCAGCCGGGAGGAAGAGGCAAGGCCCACCCCATCTTTTCATGTGTACTGAATTAGGAACACATACAAACCTGCATATCAATCTTGTCTACACCAGAAAGCTAAACTCCTCAGTATAAGCTTTGGTTTAAAATTTTGTTACAAAAGATTTTTTTTTTTTTTTGGCCCTAAAATAAAATTTCAAAGTTTGCACTACGAAAATTCCAGTCTGAATTTTAAATTCAAGTGTGTTGAGACTCGCGGTACAACTTTTGTGTCGCTAACGCCCACAAATTTCCCCTCTACACAAAACAGATTTAAAAACATGCCAGGAACAGGCCAGGAGCAAATACATGTCTTGGAAACTCTTTATGTGGTGACTTCAACTCTTACACCTAGCATTCAATTGCAGGCCACAAACTAACATGCTCTTTTTCAAGTCCATCTGGTTGTATATAGGGTTTAGAGAGACCTGAAAAATCAGCTTTAAAACAAAAACACTGGGTAGCTGTGGCTGCCAGTATAACTATTCACCAAACCACAACAGAGTGGGGAGAGAGCAAACAAGATCCGGTCCTGCCTCGTGCATGATCAGACTCATTAGGGACAATCTCACTGCAGACAATGCTTTTCAAAAGCAGAGGCCATGGTTTTGTTCTCAAATCCTGAACTGACCTCTGAAAAATACCTATTTTTCAGAATGCAAATGGAGAAGACACTATACATGTTTTCCATTTTTTAACAGGAACTGCAAGGATGAAACCACTGTCTCTCTGGCGCTACCACCTCACATCTGATCAGAGGCTCCAAACCCTGAAGGAACATGCAAAGCACGGCAAACACCTCCGTTTTTCTTGCATTAAATGCTGTAACTCCAGTAACGCTACTTATCCCACCAGACATATGCCAGCTGACAGATGAAGCTGGATTCTTTCAAAACACATCAAGGTAAAGGGCATCCTGAAGCAGTAGTTATCCACACTATCTACCAGCCAAATGCTCACAAGAGGAAATATGACAATAAATGAGCGGGACAAGCCAGTTTAGAGACTGCCTGAAAGCTATCAGGGTTGTTAAAACAGGTTACTAAAAAGAAGCAGAGATACGTGAAAACATGAAACACTTGTACGGATATTTTCCCCGCATAGTTTAACATTCAGGAAACAGAAAAGAATACAGTTAATTCCTTTCATTCTTTGGTCCAACTGCACCAAGGCAGAAGCTTTAATTACATAATTACACTTTCCACAGCATAATTTTGTCTACAGCGCACTATACAACAATAGCCTAGAATTAAAGACAACAAGAAAACCAGATTTTCAGTTCTGATCTGGATCTTAATTTCATTCTTCTACGTTTGCATTCAACTGTACAATTTCAAGCCTTCATTATAGCTTTATGTACATGATTTCTCCTTCACCTGCCCCTCCTTGAATGGAAAATAATTTAAGTCTCTAACAATTTGACAAGGAATAAGTTACATCCTCCAGCAGCAATGTACATGACTGCCCTTAGCCAGCCAACAGAGTTAAATAATTTCACCAATATCTATGCAAAGATTCATGCTACATGAAAAAAAGTCAAGTCACAGAAAGTGAAGTCTGGATCCATATTTGCCTTCCTTTTTACAGATTCCCCATGAAGTCATCTATTTAGCAAGCTTTTTACTGTGAGCCTCAGAAATCTCCGTGAGCTGGCCCCAAGCTCTTTGGCTGGGGACCAGCAAACCAGAAGCCACCTTCTTTTAGGGGCAGAAGCAGAACAGCAAAGAACGGCAACAGAAGAGAATACCAAAAAAACAAGTTTTCAAAGTCACATCAGCGAGTCACCTAGCTCCAATTCTACTTTATTCTTCTTAACCAACTAAAATCATGGAGTGAACAGTCGAGGAAGGCGCAGGACTGTGGGAAGGTGAGAACACAGCACCGGCTCTGCTGCACACCGTGAACCTCAAGGACACAGTTTAAGTAGCCCTGATAGGAAACCTGGAACTGCACAAAGCACTCAAAGCTGCAGTAGGTACACCAGGCATTTACAGAAGGCTCTCTTTTGCTTTTTCCTGCTTTCTTACTTACTCTTCACATTTTATGGGGATTTTTTGCAGTGTTACTGCACCCTGAGCTTTTTCACAGAGTTGACTTCTTCACGGAACTATCTGCTGCAATTCCAAAAGCTCCTCTCAGGGCAGTTATGCACTATATAAGGTCTGTCTGGCCTTACATGCATTACTTTACATCTATCTACACTGAATTTCATCTGCTGTCTTATCAGACAGTTTACTGGTATCCAGAGAGCTTGCTGCAACTTTTCCTTTTTCACACAGATTTCAAGAGTAACTGGGCAAAAATAGCTTTATTCCCCATGCTCCAACTGGCTATTAAACCCTCAAAGACATTCCATTTTATCCCATGAAAACTTTGTTTCAACACTTTTAAAAAAAAAAAAATTTCTGGTTAGATAACACACGTTGAGCGATACCGAAGGATACATGGAGAGGGATTAGGATACTGAGAAGGGATATCATAGTTTAAAATTGAGACAGGGAGAAGCAAATAGGAAAAAGCTGTTTAACGTCTCTTCATCATCAGACCTATGAGACATCTCGTGATACTAGAAGGAGCAAAGTTCAAAAGAAACAGCAAGAAACACAGCAACTAGTTAAGCCGTGGACGTCCTTATCAGAGGATGCTGGAGTTGTTAAATATGTACACTGGCTTGCAGGATCATGGACGAATTCTGGGAAGTGAGATCAGCTGAAGGCTGTTAAATATACAGAAACCACCTCCAGGGCTGCAGGAAGCTGGGGAACGTTTTTGGGACTATCACTGCTCTTTTGCTCTATTCTGCTCTGCCCTGAACAGCGACTGTGCGCCGCTGCCCCAAAGTGGGAAGCCAAAAGCTGGTCGGTATCCCACAGAATGGCAGCCTTTTTTTTTTTTTTGTCCTAACTACTGGCAAAAGAAAGACTACGCTGTCTCATATTTTATGAGTTATGAATTTTTACATACACACACCTCATTTTACATCTATTTATATCAGAAATTAATAATATGTTTTCTAGTTTGGTGGAGGTGAGCTTGTAGCTTTGGAGTTTGTTTATTTTTGCTAGCGTTTGTAACCACTTAGAGCTCTGAAATGGTTTCACATGACCATCCTTTGGTCAAATAACTGTAGTTGGTTTATATTTTACAGTACAGCCACGCAAATCATATCTAATAATTCATGAAAACTCATATAATTATTCCACTTCTCCCTGAGCTGCTGAGATAGGCCAGATCTACCATTCAGTTTAAATTCCACTAGGCTAAAAAAGTATAAAAGCTCTTTGTGTATTAAAAAGAAGAAACAAACTATCCAATCCTCCTACTTTCACTTTTATTCCAATATAAAGATAAGAGAAGTTTGCTAAAAACAGGCAGGCAGTTAGCTAGTACCAAGCTAACATATTATCTGCAGTCGTAGATAAAACTTGGTGAAAGCTGTCTTCATTGCCTGAAAACACTGGTTTAAAAGAGACAGCCATTGTAACACTGGTAAATGTCAGTGCTGGAGGTACTGGCAACTGGGCTTCCTTGGTCCTAAAGCCATTGCTTTTTGTTCCACACCAATGCTGGAGTTTGGGGACAAGATGAACGAAGACTCTCACATCTATTTTCTGAACTAATCAAAAAGAAGCATTCTAATTTTCTCCATTACAGTAAAAAAAGGTCCCAGGAACTAGATGTTGATTACCTCTAAACTGTGACCTTAATAATGCTCCTTTATTATAGCAGCAATAGCTTTACAGTCCAGACGACCTGGCTGTTGGTTCCAGGC
>Ga0181612_177571_pt1 | contig 17579 bp, 6 predicted proteins | sample HoacroProtozoa21_FD_119630 | JGI IMG/M metagenome (GOLD analysis project Ga0181612, IMG submission 119630) | Hoatzin crop microbial communities from Cojedes, Venezuel. Combined Assembly of Gp0051906, Gp0051904, Gp0051908 | reverse complement strand
GTATAACTCTCATGTCTCATAACTCTCTTAATAGCAGGTGAAAAGACTGAGTAACTGCAAGTGCTTTACAGCCATTAACTGTTGGTAACACCAAGTAAGGCCAGCCTTTTACACACTGATCTTTTTTGATGCTAGACACATCTACAGCGTAGGTTGGTAACTTTTTATGCTAATTCCTGAGAATAAAAACTGGGGGAAAAACTACTGCAGTTCACTGCTGAGCATGTGAAATTAAGCTGCTATTTGTTAAATTTTAACGTGCAGAGCTGTGAACTGCAATGACCGCAAAGCCAACATTCCTTTGGCTCTGCAGCCCTGTTCTGGGCCAGGCACTGCCAGCCTTGCAGAGCAGACAGATAGGTGCAGTAAACTCTCTAACCAGCTTGCCAAGAAATTCATCTACTGGGGCTTTCCATCCGTGGTCAAACACTTCAGAAACAGCTGTGACAGTTTGAAGATGTTACTTCTTTTACTAATTTTTTACCACCCTCAAGTCCCAGTAAGTGAAATGGACTTCCTGAGCCAGTTAGGTTCGGTTGAATCACCTTCAACAACAATTAAAAACGATTGAATTCAGTACGCCGCTAGGTCTACACTGAAAGGTACCTGCAGACTAGTCACGCTCAGAGCTCGAAGGGGACAGGGCGGACCCAACAGCTCTGTGGAGCTGGTGTGCAGACACTCCGTGCGGAGAGAGGTTATGGGAATAATTAGGGAATAGAATTATCAAAGATTTTGTTAAAATTCAGCAAGCAGAGATCATACTAGGAGTTATGCCCAAAAGGGTTAAAACTTGGTTAAATACATAGATTGTTCACAGAAATAACAAAAAGCACATGCTCAACAGACAGGCCACTTTCTTGCCAACACCAAATCTCAATTCCAAGCCTTTGGGTCATTCCAGTATTTAGAAGAAAAAAGTTGCCAGACCTATTTTTTTAACGAGGACAATAAAGAACACTGGCCCGTAGGCTTAATTTAAAAAAACAAAGAAAACCCCACAACAACGTTAAAAAAAATGTTTACCATGTTTACACTTGAAATACAAAAGATATCTCTTCTATGGTCTCTCCTTTTTAATAGTTAATGTATTATTAATGTAAATCATTCTACAAACAAAGAGTGGATTTAAGTTTACTTTCTAAGTTTTGTTGTTGTTGTGTTTTGGGTTTGTTTGGTTTTTTTAAGGATTTCTATGGTATTCAGAATTAGCTCACCTAAGTCCCAGGCTATCACATCTGGATACTAGTACGGCAACATAACTTCTAGGAATACTTATTTAGAATATTTAAATGCTTGGACCAAGTGCCATAACATTAATCCTGCACAATCTAAATCTTAAAATTTCTTTCATTCTCAATTATATTCTTCGTATACAAGAAATATATTTAATGTTATGAGATTACAAGCAGATATAATAAAATGTACACTGATGTAAAATTAGAACACTTGAAATTGCCTCTTAGTAATTTTTTCTTCTGAATGCTCTATTGTACATTAATTAGCATTCTTCACTCTTTGAAACTCAGTCATTGGATATCTGAGAAGTGTCACAGAAGATATCTGAGAAGATAACCTGAGTTTTAGCTGATAAGTTCACATGTACCTCAGTCTGGAAAAATCTAAGTAAAGCAATGTAATTTTAAAATGGTCAACAGGACAGTGAAAGTATGGATGATGGAGCTAAATGAATACAATGACCACTACAATACAAAAAAGAAGGTTGTGGCTTCAGGGGTGACAAAAGTCAAAATTATGCTTCCAAGCCTCTAGCCTTCGTGTGCTTAGAAGGTAACATCTTTTTATCTATGAAGTATTATCAAATAAGACTTGGCTATTTTGAGTGATGAAAAATAGTAAACAAAGCATGTAGAACTGGATTATTCTTAATGCATCAAGAAATACGCTGTGATAGACAAGGGTTGATGCTGCTCAAGACTTTTATGATGTGCTCAAAGTGATCTTTTTTAAAAAAAAAAAAACAACAAACTACCAAAAGAATACTTTAGAATTATAGAGAATAAGTTTCAGTGACAGCCAGAAATCTCTAATCCAATCACCTGCTCAAAGCATGACTAACACTGCAGTTGGAGCAGGTTTCTCTGGCACATGCCTAGTTAAGCTTAGATTCCACCCTCCCCAGCCTTTTCTGGTGAGGAAAACACCCTCAGTGTCTCCGTGCATGCCTGGTTCCAGTCCCCTTGTCTCCTAGCTGGTCCTCTGCCGGTCTCTCACCAGCTTGTCAGCAACTCTGGGGAGCCCAGAACCAGACACAGTGCTCAGATGCAGCTTCGCAAGTGCTGGTGACAAGGGAATAATCACTTACCTTCCGCAGAGCCAGTCATTTCATCACAGAAGCCGACCAGGTTGGTCAGGCACAATTTCCATGAGTACCTTGCCTGCTGAGACTTATGTACACTCTCACAAAACTAAGCTACGAAAATGCTGATTATTTTAAATGTTTGCAGTTCAATAAATAGCATCTATATTAATTTCAGATACACCTTATAGGTTTGTTGTGGAAAACTTCAAGACACTTTCACAAACTTCTTGTCAGTTTATCTTATGAGCAAGCACTGAAGTGTTTAAAACAAATCTGGAAAGATATGGAATAGGCTTTTGTTGCATCAGTTTTCCTCATGTTTCTGATTTCTCCTGCTCAGAGAAGTACTGGCTCTATCTTTTTAAGATTTATATAAAACAGCTGCTGTACTTGTAACTAACCCTTCTAACTTAGAAGTTATGTGGTGTGTCGGTTCTCACTTTTTGTATTTTATTCCACTCTTAACACCTGTTTACATACTTTGCACAGAAGCAGCAGTCAGGTGAAAAAGTATTGTGTGAAGTGTAGAATGCCACCAGTACAGCTTGTAGGTAAAATACTCAAAACTGTTAAGAAACTGCATTTGAAACAGCCTATGTCACAATGTGGGAAACACATCCCTCTACAAAGTACGAATCCTGGTTGCGGTTATGAAATTGCTGTATCATTAAATACCTCAGAGGATGTGAAGTCAACCATATGCTGTCAGGGCTGAGTCATATGTGTCTCAGGCATGGGACTGTGGAAAACGTCCCACCCTAGCAGCTCCCGTTCAAGAGGAAAAATAAAAGGACAATGGGGCGCCTGAGCCAGGCAGCAATCAATTCACCCAAACTCTTCCTGCAAGCCAGGGTCTGGAGCTGTGGAATTTCCCCAAAAACTGAAAGGAAGATCAAATGTAACGATTGGACCTCAAATACTAAAGCGTTTGGGAAATGCCATGAATCACAGAGAGACAGAGAGCTTGTGCATGGAGAAGGAACAGTGAGGCGTGCTTTGCTAACTGTGGGCCAGCCAAGTGAGAAGGAAACTGGCTTCAGAATTCTGTCACAGACATGCATGCAACATAATTCAGAGAAGTTATGTACAGAAATGGGTGACACGGAGCACACAGACTATGCCCAAAACAACATTCAAAACTGACGAGGGGAAGTATACACAGTATACTTAGTGTTTGCTCATCTGTATGATATTTTCTGCCATTTAATATAAAAAATAATTGATTTTCTGGAATTTTTACAACTGTGCTTGTCTACTTCAAGTATTGCATGCTTCTAAGAGGTGAACTATAAACCCTGAGCAAGTATAATGGGGGCTAAAGGAAAAGATGTGCTTAATCTTTCAGAGAACCTAGGGACACAGCTGTCAGTACTCGGCCTTGGAGAGGGGGGGGCATGTGCAAGTAGCCAGTAAAGTCTCATGTTTACCAAGGAATAGAAGACAAATAATCCTGACTGGAAACTGAACCAGACAGAAACCGGCTTCCCACTCTGCTCAGACAAAGCTTAGAGGCGTATGGGCTTAGAGAGCTAGAATGGAAACAAAGCAAGCCAGTACATTTCCAACTGCTGGGACACTGTCAACCCCGTGACACGCCTGTATTTCTTCTCACAATTGAAATTGCAATTGAAAATTGCAGGTCAGTTGTCCAATTTTCACTTTCAATAAAATTTAACGTAGTTATGATGATTTTAGGAAACACTCCATGCAGTCATACTTAGAAACAGCTCTGTCTTCCTATGTTCTTAGCCAAATACCAGAGGAAGATTTCCTGTCTAACTAGTGAAAATAATGCCTAGTGAAAATGTACATTCTTCAGTATATTGTATAATTACACCCAAGCTACTAAACTAGACAACATTCAGAGCTGTTTTCTTAACATTATGGGTAAACTAATTCTTTCCTCGACTTCTTTACTCATAAGAATTATTTGACTGCAGCTTTTCAGGATATTAATTTAAATTTTTAATATTTTCAGCTCCTCTTCATTATTATGTATTTCTAATGTGTTCTTAGGACAAAAGTATGAGGGTGCATTGTCATTGTTGTCTTTTTTTCTGGGTGGAGAACCACAAGCAGAAACTTTGGAAATCACACATTAAAACAATGTTCAAGTTAAACCGTGTCCACATAGCTCTGATGGCCCTGCACTTCAAAGTGCTGGCAGGCCATCAGGCAGTATTCTTCCAAGCTTTGCTTGACTTCCATAGTGGTGAATCATGGCCATAAAAGAAGCGGTGTGAATGTTGGACCTTTTTTTTCTCCACACAGGAAACTATAAAACATTAATAAAAAAGAAGATCAAGAGAGAACTGTAGAACTGTTCTTCAGTGAGATCTAAGTGGCCAGTTTTTTCCACCTGGGACATCCAGTCAAAACATTTGTTATTAGAGATGCTCACTGTGACCTGCGTGCTAAAATTCCGGGTACAGACTGAAGTCACTCCTAACTCTTTGATAAATCCTGACAAACAAGAGAAACCCTTTATGTCACCAAATCTGATGAAGTTTGGTGTAACTCACTGCAGAGCATGCTATTTTCTCCTGGGCTTATTACTTAGAAAAAATTTAAAGTATGGCTAAATGCTTCTCACTTAGCTCATAGAAAATTCAATGTTTTGTAAAATTAGACATCAAAGCTAATGAAGGAGGTATTAACATATATAATGAATTTGCCTTACTGCAAATTCCGATACAGAGTTTATGAAATCTTTGTCTTTTCTTTTGAATGGCATGTCCTCAAATAAAATTACTCATTCGTCCAAACTTTTAAAAGCAACGCATTCTTTAAACTATATGGAAAAAGAAAACTGCTTGCAAAGTCTTGTTTTGTAAAATAGTTCTCCAGAAATATTTCCTCTACAGCATTTCACTTTTTTATGCAGAGACATAAAACTGATTTTTATTCCAACTATATAAAAGAAGGTACTTATTTCGGTATAGGATAGGAGATGCTCTATCAAATCCCAACATCATACCTCTTTCTTAGAAGAAAAAAATACTTATGTAAAGCACATATCCATTTAATTATAGTAATATAGTAATTATAGTAAAATAGCCTAGTACTAATGCTCAGAATAGTACAGCATGCGTTTTAATTTTTTTCTTCATGGATATGTACTTGAGAATACATTTGACTTTGAGGCTTGAATCTCCAGGGAGAAAAATGAGGAAAAACAAAGCTCAGTGAAATATGTAGTTCAGATATCTTTTGGAGCTCCGTGCTCATTTAGAAAAAAGCCCTTCACTTCGGGATGGCAAAGTCAGAATCTGAGATCTTTCACTGAATGACCACATTTGTATGCCAAAAGCATGCAGCACCACTAGTTGCTGGGTACTGACTTTCAAAAAATCTGTCTTAAAGAACACATAGAGTCTGGTATGAAAATATTAGGAAATACAAGACTTTTGTGCAACCTTAGATATCACCTTCTTTGTCCAGTCTCTTCAATTACCCAACAAAAGGACGGTTCATCTCAAAGCCAAATTGAAGTTTGTAACAAAAACCCCAAACCTTTCCTTTGGAATATTTCTATCTGTTTCTTAATATTTTAATTAGTAAGAATTTATGAAAGACATTAAAGCTTCCCTATTCCAGCCACAAACTCTATAACATCAAGTCTCACAATGCAATTTTAAAAATAAAACCAGCAACTTAATGATACTCATGAAATCTTTTGGTGTTTTGTCAGATAGTGCAAAGAACACCTGTAATTCCATACTGTGAAATGCCTGTAAGGTGGGTTTTTTAATTAGTTATGAAAATTATTAAAAGCAAATCATAACAAGCAACTGCAAACACATACTATGTAGGACCAAACAACAATGAATTGCTTGAAGTTTCATTTCACAGAGACGCCATACTGTTTAAAATGTTCACTTCATACAAATCTAAGTAGATGTAAACACTGATTTTAATTTTTTCAGAAATAAATAATGTTAGCATATTGTGCACATCTAGTGACAAATTGGTGGGCACAAAAGGCTTTAAAGTGAAAAAATCTCTAAATAACCCACAAAATGAAAGAAAAATGTAGTTTTTACTCCAGTTATGCTAATGAAAAAAAAAGAATGCTGGGAGTCAACCTACCACAGGCTTATATTTTACATAATTATGTTAAAAACATCATACCATAATGATGTAACCTGCAGAATTTATATCACCTGTAATTTTCCTGTGAGCATAACAAACCGTATTTGTGACAGATGAAAAACTTCCACTTCTCTTTCCGTTACTTCAGAGAACAGCTCTATGTTACAATACAAATCATGATTAAGAAAAAAATTGAAGGGATTGAAGAGATTTATTTCATAAGATTATATACTGTATACTGCCATACGTGCTGCATGTCACCTTTTAGAGTAATAGTGTGTCCTTATTAAATTTTCTACAATGCATTACAAAAAGAGGGTAAGATAGAAGTGTTGATCCTTCTTAGCAATGAAATCCTATCAAGATATAATTATGTTAAGTAGCCTAGTAACTAAACACAGCGCTGTGTAACACACATTTGTTCTGGGTGAACGTTTCTGAAAAAGAAACAAATTTATCTTTGTTCCAAAAAAATTTGTGCAAATTACAGCAACAAATGAGTTGGTTTTAAAAAGTTATATAACCTAAGGTTTATTCACAGGAATTAAATTTCTTAGATCAGTATCTTTCTAACCTGTTCACATCATTCTAAATTATCACTTATCTAAACTTAATGGTGAGACACGAGAATTACAGTTCTTTCAAAATACTGTTTTATTATCAGAAATAAGAGTGCAAGGTAGATTAAAGCTGAACTGGGCTCACACGTTAACAGTTTTCACATCTGGAGAAATGTCTTTTATAAAGTGATCTGGCAAAAGTAACTAAAGTTTCTGCTACTGGGCTGATCACCGCCTCTTCTGCTCTTTCTGTGCACTGGGACAAGGCTTAACTCAGCCATCCCGCCTGGACTACTGCAGGCAGGCTTGTGCCACACCTGCAGCTAACCAGAGTTTCAGAACCTTGTATTTATTCTGAAATAACCCAGCAGCAATCTAGACTGCTCTATTATTTGTTCCAGCCACTCATGACCCACTGATTTTGCATCTTGACTCAGGAGATTACATTTACTTCTGTCAGAACTAAACTAAACTGAAGAGATTTGTCTATTTTTTTAAGGATCAATATCATCACTGTCAAGTTATTCTCCTGTGTTGCAAATCAAGTGTTGCCGACACGAGCATTTCAGAGGTTGGTTTTATTTTGTTTTGTTTCAAAGTGAAGGTAACAATTATGGCATTGCTTTTCTGAAGCATGTTTATGCTGGTTTTCTAACTGACAGATGCTTTCCTATTCCAAGAGGCCCAGAATCAGTTATTTAAATTAGTCCTTCCGTGTTAATATATGTTAGGACTCAGACACCTGGTGGATGCCAGATTACCCATCCTCCTTTACTGATGTTATTTAATTTTTTTGCCCCATTAGTCACACCTTATTTCTTCAGAAATAGTTCTGGCTTTTTGTATCTGCAAACCATCAGTCAGTTATCAAATTTATCCAAAAGATAATATGGTAATAATGTGGAGTTAGACAAAACTGAAAAGCTTATATTTCTCATTTTTTTCAACTACATAAAGTACTTCAAAACTGTACACCACATACAGTACAAGTGTCTGCTTTCAGTGGAAAAAGCTTTAGATGAATTACCCTTCTGTGCAAATCCACTAATCCCATTCTAATTTCCAGGAGAGCATTAAGCAAACCCTCAGTTAGAATGGTTAGTCAATACTGATAATTGTACGAATACAGATGTTGCTTTGCAGATTCTAGTACCTGTATTACCTTACGTTCTCATTATTCTTAATAGTTGATAATATGCTAGCATCACTCATTAGTTGGCAAGAAGTTCAGGCATGAAATACTAGTTATAAACCCAAGTAAGACCTGAGTTCTAGCAAAGATACATTATTATAGAAGGATACATTATTATTGGGAAGGAATCTGAGGAGGTGACACAGTTCAGGAGACACTAGATTGTCACTGTCTCTGAGCAGAAAGATCTCAAAAAGATGAAGACATCCACAGTAGGGTATCAGTTCCTGTTCTGCCCAGCCAGTGTTGCACCATTCAACCTACAAGTGCTGCTGTACACCATCTACCTGTGACTACAACTCACTTTGCAGATGAACATGCATTTGGTTCCTTGGAAATAATCGTTACCTGATGACTTTAAATTATTATTCTGCAAAAATAGAAAGAAATACATTTTCTGAAATACCAGTTACATACAGGAAAATACTGTGATTTGGTTTTAAGTGAAGTCTTACAGCGTGTGCAAGCAATATGGACTGGATGGACAAAAAGATTTAGTGTTGTCGGATACAGAAGTCCAAAACTGCTGGTCCTCTTAGTCACCTGACATCAGTAGGAACTGAAAGTTATCACCACGACTTATGCATCTAAACAGATTTCAAAAGAACTCAAGCTGAATATCTATGAATCAAAGGCAAATAAACAAATAAATAAAAATAATCCCAAGCTTTATTAAGCATACTATTCCCAGGAGGGAGAGAATGGTGCCTCCAAGACATAAGGTTAGCAACATGGATGAATTCCAGGTTGATCTTTCCCTGCTCCTTGCCAACAGATTATTTTCAGGTAGAGCCTGAGTCACAGAAAGATGAGAACAACCACGCTGATCAGCTCTGACCAGCGCAGAAAGACAGCTGCCAGGGGTCTCATTTGGGAAATACTAAGCTTTTATTGTGAATTAGTTATAGCTAATGACAGGTTTCAAGGTAGTTTTTATGATGACTAATGTAATGCAAGTGTCTCTGTTGATCTTGGTGGAACCATAAGTGATTACCTAATGGTAATTTGTTTGGAGAAAGACAAATAGTAAGGAAAAAAAAAAGAAAAATAGATAAATAAATAGACCATATATATGATCTACTCTTTCAACTGTCAGTCCTGTTCAAAATGTTGGTTTTATTTAATAATATTCAAAGTAAGCATTAACCTACTAAACAGTCTTCGGTAGACTGGAGTTTTACTGTTCGTCTCTTTTCTAGATTAATGCTGAAAATTAAAGATGGTGAAAATGTAAAAGTAAAGCTGTAACATTTCAAATAAAATACTTCCCATTTCCAGTGGACATGTATCTGTACTAAATGTGTTTGCTGTTGACAGGAGCTGATGAGAGCAAAATGGATTCAGCATTAATTTAGGATTGTTTGAGACATACATAACAGAATATTATGCCAAAATCAGATGGGAACAGAAAAGCTCCTTAGAAAATACAGCTATGCTCAACAATTTCCATGAAGTTGTTTTTTGGCACCAGAAAGATTCCTATGACCCAATTTCCACCTGCTTATTGGTTTTATATACCATCCAAAGTAAAGTACCAAATGGGAAGCAAAAGGTAACAAAACATGAGTTTTTTAATAGTTTGACGTGTGTATGACATGATTTCTCCACTTAAGAAAAAAAATAATTACGGGATAGGAAAGTGATGGAGACCGTGTACATTACAGTTCTTTAGGGAACTGTGATTTAGGAGACTGACCGATTCTTGTTTTGACAATTTATAGCAGGAAACAAATAAGCACAGAAATTTATGGTAGTTAGTATATGAATCCCAAGACTCATATATCCCTGCTTGTGGGTTTCACATAATTAGGAATACGAGTCAAGAATTCAAGAACAGGTAATGTAGACACAAATATTAAAATCAAAGTCCTAGATAATTTTCAAACTGATGGCTTCGTAAGGGTTTGGTTTATCAAAATAAAATTTTGCTTAAGCTTGTCAGAGGAAGTTTGTTTAACTGAAACCCTATTTAATAATTTCTATTTGTATATGTGCAAAATAGTTCAAGCTAACGCATGGTAAGTTAGTAGATTTCATGCTGCAAATGTGACACGACATTGGCAAGTGTAACAATGGCAAAGTTATAACATTTCAAACAGAAAATTTCCCCAGGAGATAAGAACGATGTCTTAAAAATCTGGGGAGAAGCACACTGGCAACTCTCCCTTGTGTACAGCCTTTCAGCCTTTCAAAAATCTTTATCTCAGTCTCTTTCAGCCTCCTAAGAAATGTCAATTATCAAATCCATTCAAGCCACTTAAATTGCACCTGTTTGCAGAAGGCTTGAACTCTAACTTGTTCTCTGAAGTTGATTTAGTTTCCAAATATCTCATTAAATACTGTTATTTATTAACCCAGTCATTTTGAAGATCTATTGGTTTACATAAATTAAAATTAAGCTGAACCCTAAATACATTTGCTTTGGGTGTTTTGTATATTAATTTTGTCTTTTTATTAAAATATATTTAATAAAAAGCATACAAAGTCCACAAAGATGCACTTTAGAATTTTTAAATGGAAGTCAAAGAAATTAAAGTGTGCTTTTGGGAAAGAAATATTAAAACCAGCATGTGCCTGTAGTAAAAATTTTCAGGAAGGTCAGACCAATGAATCTTTGGAAACCCTGGGCTTAATGTTCTAATTAGCTCATCCAGAAATACAAAGTAACTTTTTACATCACTTGGCTCTTCTGCAAGTGAGGATGATATTTTCTTAATTCCCATTTATTGATTAGATATTCTGATGCTTTAGTAATTGTTAGCAATCAGACTGTCAAGGGAGAATTTGCTTTGTAGTTAGAAATTATTTAAATTATTATTTAAATTAAATTATTTAAATACACTTCCTGCCTGCTACCTTAAATTAAAAGGAAAGGTTGCTATTTAAAATCACTCTGATGTTTTAACTGCACTCATTTTGATGTATACCTTTATCATAAGGGACTTCATGTCTAACATTCTGAATTCACAGTAGTGAATTATCAGTCACAAGGTCCAACTCTGTCGCATATGTCCACCCATAAAATCCAAATAATTTAGTGTCTGCATGGGTGAAAGGTTAGTCTGATAGTTTTTATTACAATTTTTATTACAATTTTATTACAATTAGCTCACCTAAGATGTAGCCATCCCTTTACAGAAGATGAGCAATTCCTACAATACAGTTTTATAGCATCTTCTTATTCCCTGAACTTGGAAAGAGTTTTGATTCCATTTATGTGATCTACACTAAAGAGACCAGCTAAAGATTACTTAAAAAAAAAAAGGTATTTCTAATCCTCTTTGAATGTTTGAGGAGAAACAACCTCGAACAGAAGTAAGCATCCTAGGTGGAGTTTCAATACTGCAGTTCTATCAGTCTTGCTCAGTCACACTCGTCTTTTCTGTCTCCCCCTTTCTCTACCTCCAACGCTGCACAAGGTGTTCAGGTTGCTTCCCATCCACACTCCATTTCCGGCAATGTCCTTTGTCCCATTGTCGCACAAGGGTCCAGCACTAGGACAAGAAATATTTCTTTAGATGTTCCTGGGGTAGTGAAGTTATATGCATGTCCACATACTACTACTTCTGTCAGGTTTCAGTGGGCATGAAGAACAAAAGCTGAAACTTGAAGCAAACGAGTCCCTAGTTCACAGCAACAGTACAAATCATATCGCTATACGTTCAAGAATAATCTATGACAATGCACAGCCTTCCTACATGAGCGTAAGCAGATATTGGGGTGGCTGAAGTCCTGCATGGGGACCAGGGCCTGGAAATTTGAGGCTGCTCTTAGGTGTCTGCAGAGGCCTGATCTGCTGGTTCTTCCAGGTCAGGTGGCCTTTCACAGACACCTGCTGCAATGTCACCTTTGCCTCTCTAATCCTAAACCGTGAGCTCTCAGCTGGCTCCTTACCCATCCCCAGGCAGAGCCCCATGCACGTCCATGCAGGAAACTATAATGCCAAAGTCAGACTGCACAAAAATCCCCTTCTTACCATACACATTCAGTATTTATATCGCAGCAAAATACTTTTAAGGGTTATGTTGTATATTTAAAAAAAAAAAGTGACTCATGTATGTTCAGTTTGGCTAAATTAATTATTTTGGACCAAATTAAGTTCAAGTAATGACTTGCTTGAGGTGCTTCTATTACAGAGTGAAATATTACACTTTGCAGGCAATGCATATAATACATGAGGAATTATATCCTGAGCAAATTAAAAATATCTTCATAGTTTGCTACCTTTCTTTCTGAGCCCCAGAGACTTTTTCTCTAAATGCAAGGAACTCTCCCCAAGTCCAAACAAAGTACAAGAGAAAACATTGTGTTGGAACAAAATAGAACAAAGACTTTGTTGAAACTTAAAAAAAAAAAAAATCTTGAAAGTGAAATTAATGTTGACATTTTCATTCAAAAATAAAACTATAAGACTACAAAGAGAGCCTGAATGGAAGTTGAAATAAAAAAATAAATTGAAGCTTTGTTTCTTCTTTGGTGTGTTCTCTGTTCCACACAAACTCAAAAGCAAAAAAAGGAGGGCAAATTAGATTGTTGCAAGAAGATACTTCTGCTCAGGAGAGTTCAAGGAAAAAAAAAACAACCCACCTAAACCCACTCCCAAAACAAACAAGAAACCCCCCCCAAATTCAACTTACCTCTATTTTTAATGTAATCAGAGCAATACAAAAGTGGACTGGACCTTAGGGTCTTGGTCTATCTGTTACGTTAGACTGAATGCAGTAGATACGAACTGAAAGAAATCAGTATGTCTAACAACACTGACTACACAAAACAGAGCAAACCTTGCTCTTTGTGCTGAGATGATGCTTTAAACTATACCAGGAAAATATTTTAAGAGAAATGTAGCAGATACTAAATGTCATTGGAAAGCATTTTTGCACATTTATTCAAGGAATAAAAAAGGAATGCCTTTTCCTACAAATACCAAGATTAAAAGGGTTTGTTGTCCCACAAACCTCCATTCCTACACAAGTACACGCTTAGATGAACCAAGCAAATCTGAACTATGATTTCAAATAACAGCTCTTCTAATTGTTCTTTTACTTCATTTCCCCTGTCTCCTCCCAGCTGGATTATTCCTGTGTGGTATTCAAGCTGCACAGAAGACCAGCTTCTGTGTAGCAGTGTAACTGCAGAGGTTACATTTACAGTGAGTTTTTATCTGCTGCAACTTAGACATGCTTTCATTGCTTACTGTAGCAAAGACGTTTCAAAAAGTAAGAATGTCTTTTTTGCCTAAGAAAACTTCCCAAATGAACTTCTGTATGAAATCTCTTGCAAAGCAATTCCCTTCCACATACACAAGGGCTTAGTACACATTGTTCAAACTAACGCTCTCGCCAAATCAACATATGCTTCTAACCTCATGCTCTCTGCTGGGAGTTTACAATACCAGGAAAAGCTGCAGTATAGGTCTTTTCAGGACAAGAAGGGGGGATGGGGGGGACACACACCATTCCATAAACGAAGACTCTATAACACAACACCATCCCTACACACTCGATTAGAACACAGAATAGTACAGTGTAGTTAAAACACTGCGGAGACAGAAGGGAGGGAAAGGACCAAGATGTAAAACATGGTATTTCACAGTGAAGACAGATCCTGGAATGACTTCAGAAAGACAAATGAGGCAGAATATCTTTTAAGTGTGTGTGCTCGCATCTGTCGATTGAAATGGAAGAAAACTGTCACACCTAATTTTGTCAAACACTTCTTAATAGATGGAAAAGTGTTAATTCCCTGTGTAGTGCTTTTATGGACAAAGTTCACAACATCCTGAGTAAATACTTATTAAATTCATATAAGTAATGATTCTTCTCATATGTGATAATGCCTCACATAAAAATACAAAATACTCTTGGATCTTAACTAAATTCAGTCTCAGAGTACTAATATCAGCTACATAACTATTACCTCCATATTACAGGTGGAGAAGCTAGACACACAGATGCGTTAAAGTGAGTTGCTCAATGTCACACTTAAAACTGGCAGCTAAGCTGACGGTGACAAAAATCAGATTATCCAGTGCTGTCCTACCAGGAAAAAAAATAATTATCTATCTCAAACAACAGAGCAGCTCAGAAGTGTTTCTCCACTTTGCCAACATTGTGGATAAATGTTGGCAGTGTAAATGTGTGGAATTTGGCATAGAGCCTCTTTCCTTACAATGTGTCATTCATCCTCATTTTTAGCACTTCAGTGGCTGTTCCTTGTAGGTGGCTATTAAAGGGAAGAAAAAAAAGAATAAACCAAAACAATAGAATACTGTTACACTAATGAAACATAAAAGTTAAGTAGAGCATCTTCTTCTAGCTTTGTAGCAGTAAAACACCTCTGCAATATCAATCAGATTAAATTCTGGAATTGGTCCACCCCTGTAATCTGTCAAAATCTTAACATTTTTGGTTTTATTTTGCTGGGCAAATGTGAAGTTCTCTCTGATATGATTTTATGGTAAACTGAAAGAAGACAAGTGCCAGTAAAATTGCCAGAGCAATTACTCTGTATAGAGCTAGCAAAAATAGGACATAATTTACTGTTTCCCCTCATAATGCCGTAAATCTTCACAGATTCACTAAATAACTAGCTTAAACTAGAAACTTTAGCTAAATACGATACTAAATTCACATTTACAAAACACTTTAAACCTGTGTAGGTTTGAGTGGCTGAGCTTCACTCTATGCACTGTCCAACCCTACAGAAATCGATGTCCTGAGATATATCCCAGAAGCTGTATAGAGTGAGTTACAATCAGAAGAATTTTATCTGTCAGGAAGAAAGAATGTCAGAACTCTGTCTGAAATTCACAAAAAATAAGTCTAAACTAATGAGAATATTAGCTTAAATTAAATGAGCTCTGCTACAGCAACATGAGCATAAAAATGCAGACTTTTTCATGAGGGAGGTTTTGTCCAGCCCATGGCTAAATATAGGTACCCCAGAAAAAAAAATCTTGAATCTCTGAGATTGGACTGATTTTTTTGAATATAAAATAAATCCTCACATTTTATCACCACTGTGGGAAAAAAAATCTGTGTCTAAAGCCACTGTTATCTGCACTGACTACACAATTTAGATTTTAATAAATATTATCTACAAGCTATATGCATTTTTAGAAGATACTTACTTTTATAAAGTCTCCCAGCCATAGCTATTTACATATAATTTCAGTAATCAAAGAAGATTTCTATCTTTTGAGAACGAGATTGTGATGCAAGAATTATAAAAGCAGTGTGAAGGCAAGCAGGGAATCCCTTAAATTGGATCTTATTCCACACTAAGTTTGAAAATACATTAGTGAACTGTTCAGGATAAATTGTATGCTGCTGTATAATCCTCCACAGAGCAGTGGAAATACAAATGAAATTAAGGACAAGAAAGAGTCATTAATCATTACAAAACCTGATGTAAACACATATCAAAACACAGATCAAAATGTTTGCAGATTCCCAGCAACCATGCATTTCAGTGTTAAAATTTAGATAAATATCCCAGTGTGGAATACAGACAAATCACTCCTGGTTATTTTCAGACAAATGATTCCTAGCAGCTTTTCAGCTTCCCAGTTTAGGATTCTGTAGAACATAGTATCCAGCAGCACGTATTGCATGAGAATTGGGCATTGTACAAGGAAACTTACGCAGCTGCTTAAACTCTGATGCTTGCATTTGTAGCTCCCAGTCAATGCAGTGCTTAAAAAAAAGTAGTCTTCCAGGGCATGAAAGGTGCGAGAGAGTGGCAGATACGTGAGAGTGAGCTGGATCCCAGAGAAGTGCATGAACTGGCATGTCTAAATATGATTGAGTGCCAAGCAGTTTTACAGTGATTTAAACAGGGCTCAAACTCTGGGAAATGAAGGGAGAGTGGGAGACTGTGCTTTTCAATGTGGCATAATACTACTTAATCACTAAGCCATTACCTTCTCCTAATGAAATATAAGTAAAGCACTCCAGATTTTCAACTCCATTATGTAAATTCTCTAGTTATTCTTCTGTTTGGATATTTGGAATTTTATAGGGGTTGTTAAATTCCTGCTTTGGTTTTATTATTAAGCAGATACTGTGCATCTATGATTATGGATGCTTTAACTTATTTATATTACCCATTTTTTCCATTCCAGTTTCCAGTACTAATTTCAGTTACCTAAAAGCCAGCCAGAGCATGCCAAAATGGATCCACCCACCCAGAAGGATCAGTGGCATAGTTCAGATTTTCTTTTAGGATCATTCACTCTGATTTTTGTTTCACAGAAAAAAGTCTGGAATATGGCAGCACTCTGTCAGTTTGTTATCTACAATGATAATTCTGTGCTGCTTGCACTACAAGCTTTGAAAACTCATGGTGATGACTTTGTTTATTTTGAATGTGGGTAGGTGGTGGTAAGGCTCTTCTAATCTATGGAGTAAACATCTGTGTCTGTTAGGTTCAGAATATACAGAGCAAGAGCAGCAATGGAAAAAACGTAAAAGCTAATGCAATAGTCCTGCGAATTTTTCTCATCTACTAGAAGTCCCTGTATTTATATCTCACTACAGTAAACAGTTTTACTTTTTGCTTTTCTAGGTTAGACTATGTTAAACGTGGAAAGCAATTCACTTCTCCTTAGATGAAACTTGAAAATCATCTGACCATTTTGTCTGACACAGCTCTAAATTTATCTGAAATGCAAATACATTTCAGCACCAAAAAAAAGACAAAGCACAAGTGTCCTGAACATGAGTTTGCTAGCACTCAAGTTACTCAGAATACTAGACGAGTGTCAGCTTCCTGCTATTTTTTCCCAGAAGTTTCTGCAGTTGGACTGCTAGCAAATACAGCTTCAGTCAGACTTATAGGCCAAAAGGATCATTTACCCTGTTCTGTTTCCCACAGTATTGAGATGCCAATGCTTGGCATTATTCTTCCTGTTCATATCATATACCCATGTAATCACAGCCATCACATACTTACATTTAGAGCTAGATAACACAGTTTAGTATTTTATTCTTAGAATGTGCCTTGCAATAAAATCAAGCCCCGTCCCCCCAACCCCACCCCAAAACCCAGAATGGAATAGAAATTGAATATTCTGTTCAAAAGACGACTGCTAAGACAAACATGTCTTGTAGTGATGCCTCTATCTCCAAAATCTGGTAACACCATTGGTAATTATCTTTAAACTGAAAAACTTAAGAGTATATATAGAACCTGCCAGTTGTCTCAAAGAAACACACAGATAGCAAACCTAGCAGGAGTGCTAGATAAGAAAATACTGCTCACTTTTGAGCGACTGAAATTAAATGATTAAGTGAGGTGCCCAGGTTCTTATTAAGAATGTACGAAGAAGTAAGGAAAGGAAATTGTATAATACAAACCATTTGTTTTTTTAATCTTCCAATGTCTTTATTTGACTAAATCTTTGCATGTT
>Ga0181612_144415_pt1 | contig 17581 bp, 13 predicted proteins | sample HoacroProtozoa21_FD_119630 | JGI IMG/M metagenome (GOLD analysis project Ga0181612, IMG submission 119630) | Hoatzin crop microbial communities from Cojedes, Venezuel. Combined Assembly of Gp0051906, Gp0051904, Gp0051908 | reverse complement strand
GTTTTTTTGGGGGGGGGGGGACAAGTGGACCTGGTGGTGTAACATTGTGCCAGATGCGCATCTATTTGCTTGAAACCCTGATAAATACTGAAATTAGAGGAAAAAAGGCTTAGCAGATTGGTGGAGCTTTGCTGAGAAAAGGGAGGCAAGACCTACAAGCAGATATTAGATTGAGATATCGGATCAAGCTAGTCGAAAAATGAGGTGAGGAACCGATTAAAATCTCTTAAGACTATAAATACATCCAGCTGAGCATATGACACGATGTGAATATGAAATAGGGATCCGTTTGCCTACACAGAGAGGCTCTTTTTGATCCATAGCCATCTGCTGAGTGTGAAGGCTCTTTCCTTGCAGGTGACAGAAGACAAGGAGGCAGTAGGAGAGACCGTATGCATGCTCTCCGTGCATAACTCTCTGGAGACCAGGCCAAAGCAGGAGTATGTGCCCTGAGCAGAGAACCTAGAATAAGAGAAAGATTGTGTTGGCAGCAGCAGTGCCTTTTACACAGTATCCCTTGCTTCTGTTCAGTACCAACATTTATCATCCTTTCAGTTTACAGTATAATCAAGCAAGATTCATGGAAAGCAGATATACGTGATGTTGAGATCATTAGTGTTACAAAGATATTTACTGTTGCTTGAATTTTTAGTTCAATAGTTCTTAACCTCAGTAATGGGAATAAAAGATAATATCAATGATAACATGAATTATATTACATTTTCATGTCTAGCTATAAAAGGTACCTGTTTTCTTAAACAATGGCATGCATATTTTATGAAGCACAACAGGTGTTCGATAAACAGAAGTATTTGTTACTTAGTGGGAACTCTTTATGCTACATGAATTACTTCTCTGAGTACAATTCTAACTGTTTTGCTAACATTATTCGAGGAATAAAACACAGCTTTTGAGATATACTGACCCCTAAATAGTGAGAGAAATTCACTTTCATGCTTGTGCAGCATCATATCGTACATGCTTGCCACTTTATTATTTGTCCTTAGGCAACACTATGGCCATTATTAGAGACAAGATATTGGATTAGGTGTGCGTTTGATCTGATTCACTACTGACGAATGTTCTTATGCCATTTTAACATTCTTAAATTTGAACATCTGAAATTTGAAAAAGCAGAGGAAAATTTTTGAAGGGATATAAACAATCTTTCCTTTTTAACCTGTCTTATCAACTTCTTTTGGTTTTTCTTTCTAAAAGTGAACACTACAAAAGACCTATTTTTGTGATTCTCCCTGCATATTTTATGTCCATCAACTATAATTCTTACATCCTAATGGTATACAGAAAAAAAATCCTTTTCGTTTAATTATTTTTAATAAAACAAGTTCATTGTTCTTAGAGTATTAAATGTATTTACTACTTAATATGATACTTATTTTTTCAAGCTGTTTATACAGTATTTTAGTTCAACAGACTTCATTAGACATGGTGGAAATGAGCAGAGACTAAGGTCCTAAGGTTCGATTTTATCTCCAGCATTACATATAGATTTAGATTATTTTTTGCAGTATGTAGATAGTTTTAGTTCTATTTTAAAAATAGTCAAATCATAACCTTGTTCCTTAAAAATCATATTTTGTATGTTCTCCCAGGTCTGTCTAAGAGAGACAATTTTGAATTTCTCCTCAGGTGCTTAGATAGGTCCCACTGCTGAAATCTCAGTTACTGTCAAGTACAATTAGCATAAAAACGGAACATTTCCAATGCAAACTACTTTTTGGCAGATGATTAGTGGGCAAGGCAAAGGCAATTTTTTCTTTAGCAAGGGATATTGTCATCGAAGATATTTCATCTCCCACACATTTTCGTTGGTAACTTTTTACAAATACACAGTGACAGTAACCACAACCAATAATTACTTCTTAATAGCCTAGAAATTCTGCTGCAAATGCAGAAGTTCACATTTTAAAAAACTGCTCACCCACCCCAAGCTAGCCGATCAACATACTGTTTAGAATAAAACTCCATTTTAAACTTTCAAGGAGCAAACACCTCTGCTTATTTTTCTCCATGCTCTTACTTCTGCCTGGTTTGCCTACCTTGGGAACCTTTGCTGTTGCACAGCTTCATCTGTTCCAAGACTGTCTGCTTGTCTTAGTGTGTTTTCTGTAGTGACCAAGAGCATTACTCCTTTAGGAGTTTATGTTCTACATTCTTATTCTTAATTCCATGTATACTTATTTTCTGTGAATCTTTTGTGATTGTTCTGGTGTTGTGGCAGTCCTCCTGCCTGTCCCTGGCATTTCTAAAACATCCATTTTAGAAATTCAGTATTTCTAGAACATCTCATGCTGGATATGAGACTCTGAATTTATCATACTCTTATGCCAATGACAGACAGTTCTTCAAAAAACTCCAAAACCGATTATAAAATCAGTTGCTGACTCATCCTTCTCTTGCTTTTATGAAACTGTGTTTGCTCAAAAATCACATTGCAGCAAGCATGAAATATTTATCTAGTCCTTCTTTAGTGTACTCTGTTTCATCTGCATAGCTGTGAGGCATCTGGGCAGGATGATATCCTCTCTGGCAGGGGTCTTATAGGCAGAGGACGTTAACGATGAGCTTGACAGCATGGGGGATATTGGCATCAGAAGGGTACGGGGGCAAGCCTGGCTGCGTGTGGGGCTGGCATGGTTGATATAAGCGATTTCTGCAGGCATAGAAGCCAGGGAGCACCTAGCTTGGTGCCAGGCCCCCTCATCCTTCTGGACACAGCCAAAAGGAACATGAAGACGGGTCTGACTTCATATCTTGGGTGTTCTCGTCACCTTGATTCCATATTCCCTGTCTGGTCAGCAGACTTCGGACCCTTGTGGGGCCTCTTTCGGGAACTGCTGGGCCAGATTTACCCATCCCGAGTGTTTCCTGGGTGCTTATGTAGGCAGTGCCAGACACAAGAAAACCTGTCCTTCACAGGCGGTGTGATGAGACACAAGGTGCAGCTGCCTGAGGATGCTCCTGAGCATACTATCAGGAACACTCGTTACTGAAACCCATAGCACCAGGGTAAGGCTGAATGTAAAAGTGAAGTCCCTGTTCTTCAGCAAACCGATGAGGGATCACAAATATACAGACTTTAGTCTTATGTATTAAATAAAGCCTTTCCAACAGCAAAGAAATAAGAAGTTGTAGTACCGAAAAAATGCAATTAGCTTATTCCATCTTGGTCTGAAGCAGAAGGCGGTTATTTACTTTAGCACCATACCTTCTTTACCTTAGTGCCAAAATTCAAAAGAACAAGTGGGAGTGTAAAGAGATTAATAAAAGTAACAGTTTGAGACTCTGTTCACCTTTTCTTATTGATAATGTCTAATAGACTGAAATCCTATTTATTTCACATAGATATTTTGGAGGTTCTTCTTTGATTGCTGCCAGGATTTTCACTGCAGCTTGGCTTGGAAAATGGAGTAACTGCTTTGCCAGCAAGCAGTAATAAATAATGCTTATACGGTGATGTTATAACCCAGTAGATATTCTTATCTATTACATGATTGCCTTGTAAGAATTCCAAATGCAGACAATCACAATTCCTTCATTAAGCTGAGGTTACTCAAAGTCATCATTGCAATTACTTTCTATTTAAGATTCAATACAAAAGGACAGCTAAAAACTTCTCTGGTACATTTAAGTCATCATTTAACTTTTTATTGCAGTGCACCAATATTTTAATAATAATAAAATGAATAGTTTTTCCGTCAATGGAAAGAATAGTTTACAACATAGAATGATTAGAGAAAATTGATATAGCAATTAACCTGTATTTTATTTTCTAAAGTAAGGTAAACAGAGGCAAGACATCACTGGCAACAGTGGCTGTCTCCTCTTTAATTCATCTTGCCAAAGATTGTCCAAGATTAAAACCCTGTTTTAAAGCATGTGTAGATGTGCCTTGGCTCTTCAAGCGAGATCAGGGTATTCGTGTTCATCTCCTGTGTAGGCTTTATTTTACCTAATGTTGAATTCATCTCCATGTTGTGGTTTGCAAATTTGATTCTAAAGACTGAAAAGATACTGCAAAAAGTGGCAAAGGGTGGTAGAGAGATGAGACAGAAAAATATTTCAATGGGAATGCATACACTGTGACTAATTGGTCTCATGTGTGAACTCTCTAAGGAGTGCCTGCAATTACACTAGAGATGAATCTTTGTATCTCCCTCAAGGGCTTCTCAGGTTTGCCATGAGGGACTTAGAAGCCCACTGGCTTTTTGTCATGTGTTCTGTCTCTGCAAAAAGAAACTTTGCATTACCATTCAGATAAGCATGTATTATACAGTGAATCCTAAATATGCAGAAATTATGCAGAGCTCAGGGCCAACTTCACAGTGCTGATATGTGCAAAAGGTTAGTACTGATCCAATTGGTCTGCATTTCTGAATAACTAGGTAAAGTAAGTTAGATTACATGCAATATATATTGTTACATAACTTTAGAGATAAAATGGATCTAAATCTGAAATAGGAAGTGTTTTTGGAGGAGCTTATTCAGGTTTTCTTGGAAGCCTCTATGAAATGGCAGCACAACAATTTTGCATCAAGAGAGAACTAGATGTAATTTAAAAAGAAAAAGGAACAAATACATCAGTTTGATTTTTCTGTCGGCTCTGTGCTGCTCTCTTGGGTAGTGCGTTTCACTTCTGCTGTTCCACAAGGAATTGAAAACAGCAGAGGTCAGGATTTAAATTTGCCTAAATAGGTTCAGAATGCTTTTCTATTTTAAAAAGGGTAAATGTACCAGGATACACTTACTTATAAATGAATGTATGTTAGTCAGGTCTCCTGTTTCTTCTGTCTCATACCTTACACAGACAATCTGCAATTCTAATAAAAAAGAAAATGATTATTTGCTCTTTAAAGAGATTTTATCACTCTTAAGGAAGAAAAGGAAGGTAGTAAGAGGTAATCAGATATAAAAATACACAGCAGCAGCATACTTGAAAACCATGCCAAAATATATTAATGCAGTCTTCCCATCATGTAAATATGCATGGAATAGCCACTGATTTATAAATGAAACTATCAAAAATACGGTGTAGTGCTCACTGACAATAGTTCCACCTCATCTAGCAAGGGGATGAATATGGTCATTAGCAATTAAGTACAACTCCCTCAACATAATAATGAAATCCTGTCTGAAGGTATTGACCAAGTGAAATGAACGACAAAATCCAAAGTGTTCTCTGTTGCCACTCAGTGTGCTTCAGAACTCTTACCTTTCACCCCCCACCCTCCCAGCTGCTTAGGGAAACATCACCTGAGCAGCACCATATCAGCATTATTGCAACACAGTGCTTCAGAGAGGATGTCAAAGAAGAAAGAAATACCCCCCAACATCTGCAAGAAAATATGGAAATATATAGAAAGGGTGTAATAACACACATTTTTTTATCATGCCAAAAAGGAAGGAAAGTAAGAATATCATGCAAGTTTTATCATGTGCCTGCTGGATATAGACATGTAACATCTGCCAGTTGCCTCTGTCACAAAAGGGAATTTTCACCATTTCCAAGAAACAGTCATCTACTTCCCATCGTCTTTGAACCACCCCACTTTCATCCTCTTCCTTTCTGTACTCCTCCTTCTCTGCCTTTCATTTCTCTGCAGCAGAAGAAAGAGCTAGGAAATAAATAGTGTATGAGAAAAAAAAAAGAATTAGAGTTTATTTATAAGGAACAATAGTTTAATTCATGAAGCAGTCTTTAAAATGCCTGAGTCTTGCGGTTGATGGTGAGGGTAAAATCTTTTCAGGGTTAGGCATAGAGCCTGTATAATAAAGACTCCAGAAGTGAGCCCTCAATAAAAGAGGATTTTGACACTCAGACGCTTGCTTGGCTTGCTTATCTTCTTCAGGCAAGCTTCCCTTTTCTTTCCATTAGCCTGACTCTCCAAGTACCTCCAACCCCTATAAATCTCTGCTACAGCTCTCCCCTCTGTGTGCTTTTTGGCTTTCACATGGAGGATATCCTGTTGACCTACGCTCTTTATGCCAGCCTGCCAAATACTAGCCACGTAAGGATGGCTCATTCCTGTTCCTTAGTTGGTCACTTACATATATGCAAGGAACAAGCGGATGCAAAAGGTGTGTGTTCAGCAGACGTGTATTACAGGGCCAACATACTGCAATATTTCATCAGGCTCCTGTAGATTTCTTTGCTCGTAAATATCAGTATTGCATTATCAAACATGAATCCTAAGTGGTTGCCATCCCCTATAGCAAATGAACCCCTTCCTCAGTGGTAAGTGACCCTCTGCACGTCTGACCCACCTGGTTGGGCCAGGCTAGCGCTGGGAGCTTGCCCCCACCCCAGCTTCTCTGTCCTCCCCCTAGCAACAGCTCTATATTTACACAAACCAACAGGGAATGGTGTCAAGAATCAATTAGTGGGGAACTTCTGAACACAGAAAGTTACTTGTTGCCTAGCAGCAGCCCAGCAAGCTGGGCCTGATTTTCATTCATTTAACCCCAAACTAACCAGAGCTGCAGATTATTTTTCTTCATCAACCTCCAATGCTGTCTCAGTCAATCTGGAGAGATGAAAAGCCTGAAGTCCTCCCTGCTGCTTTCGGGCAGGTCCTTGCCTCCCTTCGGCTGAGCAAAATGTGCAGTGGATAGAATTTGTGGTGCTTGGTTTCAAAGACACGCTGCACGAGGCTTTCCAGAACACTGTGCCTCTGTCTTGGAAATAAGGAGTGGGAGTGAAACTCCCCTGACTTCCAGAGCTGGGCACTGGCCGGCCTGAGCAGCTCATGGCCACTGTCCAGGACGGACATGGCTGCAGGGGGACAGGCAGAGTCCCACCAAGGATCAGGACGTTGAGTTATACCTCTGCTGAAAATGCATGTCTCAGTCTCTGTTCTTCTTCCTTAATAATTAATTCAGCAGAGAGGAAAAGACTGTTCATTTGCATAACTAAATTTTTCAGTCACAGTAATCAGGCTATTAATAGAAACCATCTATTTGTCTGTCTATCAACTTACATAAACCACTGCGTTGTCTTATAAGACACGATATTTTGAAGGTCAGTAACCCATAAACAACAGAGAGGCACAGAAATAGCTTGATCCTCTAATTCAGCATGCACTAAACCAGACTTTATAAATAATATATATCAGTCATGGAGATTAAATCTGTGCTTTACTTTTCAGCTCTACATCAGAGTTTCCAGGAAGACATAGTATATGTTCACAATAACTTCAATATCAAATTTGAAAAAAATGACAAGAAAGTTTTTAAAAGCCTCTATATTATGCCTGTATAGTGAAATCAGTGCAGTTTCATCAAATTATTAGGCTGCCACGCTAAAACATTTTACTAACAAATGCAATGGATTAATGCCAAAAAGACCAGGTATACCACTTCTGTTCACAAGCTGTCTGAAAATGATCAACATATATTTAAAGCCCTGTCATCTTCATCCACATTAGGACTTCAAACAGAAATGTTTCCATTATGGCTCCATTTTCAATTAGTTTTTAATAGCCAGCTGTTCTACCAGAACATGCATTCTTATTATTTGCCTAACGATGATTTGTGACAGGGAAATAGTCTGAGCACTACCTGTTCAAATGTTTGGAGCACTTTCAATACTGTACAAATTTTATCTTTTCTCATTATAAGATTAGTTACCTCCTTTCAGCAGATTAGACCAGTGTCTCATTCTTCGTTTTCACCTCTAACAATACTATTTAGATGCAGCTCTGTGTACAAGAAATCTGGTTCTAACTAAACAAAGTGTATCACTTTCAAGTAAAGAGGAGGTTAAACTGACGAGATGCCACTCCACATAGGGAAGCACTCCCAAAAGTTACTCTGGCCACTCCACAGAAGAGTAAGCCAGATGAAACCAGCCTCTTTCCTCATTCCTGCACACCACAACCTGTCTCCTCCTCCCTCAAAAGCCCAGAGCCAAGGACTTACTTGGGGCTTTGCCATGTTCAGTCCGGCTTATGCACAAGGTGACAGGCAACAGTAAAACTAATAGGATATATATAGGGAGACAAGCCAAAGCCCAAGAGATGAAGTCTGAAATGTGTCAGGAACACAGCCCTGCCTTGGGGGATTTTTTAGGGGAAATAAACACAATGCAAAAGCGATTGAAAAAAATGACTGCTGAGCATACCCTGAAGGCCTCTAATGTGAATTTAAATTAATAAAGTCTGAAAAGCCTTTATGTAAAAAGCCTGATAAGATGACTGCCACTATTTAAGGTTATTTCTTTAGAAAAGCAAAATCAATTCACTGTTCCATGACAGCAGGCTGAAGTCACATAGAAGTAACAGAATGCAAGAAATCCAAAGGAAGCTGGTACAGTCTATTGGGTCCAGGCATCAGAAGACTAATTTAAATGCTTAGGCACAGAAATATCAAATGGACTTTTAAAACCTGTATTACCACATCGATCAGCCCAATTTCCCACCAATGTATATAACTTTCAATAGTAAGGCAGACACCATTGATGCTGTAGTCTTTTGCTTTGGGTAATGAGGGTTGAACCTCTGCAGCCAGAATGCATTTTCTCAAGCGAAAATGATGACAGAATTTGGACACAGAAGATTCTGGTGGTTAGTGAAAAAAAGATTAAGGATAAGAAGTCAAGACTATTCGAGCAATCTAACTTGTCATGTACATAAGTTATATCTATACTAATTGGAATGACAAAGCAAAATGGTCTAACAATTCAGGAACTTATTGATCATACAGAGCTCTGCCTGCCCTTTGATGCTTTCAGAGGACAACTGTCTTGGCGAGTCATGATTCATTCAGGCAGAGACTCTGAACAGCCAAGTACTACTGCAACTTCAGCAGCTCTGTGTGCAAATCCAGCAGCCCATGGCTGGACCAGCAGAATCCTAAGTACTGGCAGGCTTCAGGTTTCACCAGGGAGTTTGTGAAAACCAGCGGTGATTAAATAGGAACAGAAAACTCCCTGGTCTACTTCGCCAGGTACAGAATGGGAACAGTAATACCAGTTTCACAGGAGTATTGTTTGCATTAGCAATGGAGAAGTTTTTGGATATTCCTGTAGTGAAACCATAGCAATAGCTAAGAGAAATCTATTTGTGTTCAGCCTTTTTAAGCAGCAGCTTTTAGAGATGAATTTAAATAATGAAGTCCATTTCTAGCTGTTAACACGGAAACACATTACTTCTGTTGTATGCCCACATAACAGGAAGTAAGAGACCTTAATTGTTTCCAACTTTGCCATAGACTCAGTGACTCAAGGCATTTAATTTTTCACATCGTTGTTTCCCTTCCACTGTCATGGTTCAACTCCAGCCAGCAGCTAAACACCACACAGCTGCTCACTCACGCTCCCCCCCGCCGTGGGATGGCGGAAAGAATCGGGATGGTAAAAGTGAGAAAACTCGTGGGTTGAGATGAAGATAATTGGATAGGTAACGCAAAAACCACATGCACAAGCAAAGCAAAATAAGAAACTCCTTTACTGCTTCCCATCTGCAGGCAGGAGTTCCGCCACCTCCGGGAAGACACGGCTCCATCACGTGTAACGGTTACTTGGGAATGCAAATGCCACCACTCCAAACACTTCCCCACTCCTTCGTCTTCCCCCACTTTATATGCTGAGCGTGACATCATATAGCATGGAATATCCCTTTGGTCAGCTGGGGTTAGCTGTCCCGGCTGTGTCCCCTCCTGACCTCTTGCGCACCCCCAGCCCATGCGCTGGTGGGGTGGGGTGAGAAGCAGAAAAGGCCTTGATGCTGTGTGAGCACAGCTCAGCAGCAGCTAAAACATCCCTGTGTTATTGACACTGTTTTCAGCACAAACCTGAAACATAGCCCCGGACCAGCTACTATGAAGAAAATTATCCTAGCCAAAACCAGCACACCCCCATAACACCGCATAACAGTACTTACAAGGATGTGATTGTGAGGCTTTAGTCATCAATATCTCCACATAGTTTGAAAACCTGGAGGTATTATGTAAAATGCAAGGTGCTACTTAATCCCAGTTCGTTCTTCACTTTCTTGCCACAACTTCCACCAGTAGTACTGAAAAAAGCTCTCCATGCCTTAACACACCACTGTGCTTACTGAGTAAGCCACCCAGAATTCTTCCCCATCCCAGTGGTGATTCTCTTATCCTCCATTCATATATTTCCCTAGATTTGTTTTGCATAATTTTCCTCACAGATAGATTTTCTGCTTTTGAGACACTCTTTATATTTCAGAGACATTTTGAAACTACAGCCCCAAAGAGGCTTTTTTAATAATAAACTTTTTTTTTTTTAATACGTAAAGAAGGAAAATCAGTTCCATATCTCGCTAGGTTCCTAACTAGGTTGTATATTTGTCTTTAAAACATATTGTCTGATGAATTTATTCTTGATGATAGTGAAACACATTTTGTTTTTAATCTAAGAACGAACTCATTTACTTTTTAGGAATTATTAGTTTGAGTAGCAACTATTAAAGCAGTAAAGCCTGTACTGTCAGTCTAAAGATGTTGTATAAGTTAGATACTCATTTATTTCACTCTTTCCCAGTGTGATGGCAATGTTACTTAGCTATTATAGGTGATTTTATGAGATGTAATTTTTTTACAAATTAGGCATAATAAGCCTATTTTTCAAATTAGATTGCCAGAAAAGATAAGAGCAACAAGCCAGCAAAAAACTTAGGTGTTGATACTCATTTTCATGTCTTTGTAAAATCTTTCCTACAGTATTATATCTCCAGAGCACAATTTTGCTTCATCCATGCATTTTTAATCTGAACGTGTGTAATTGCACCCACTCTTTCTGAGTCATCTTTAAATCTAAGTGGTATTAATTTCAGCTAACTTGAGGCGGACTTGTGCTTACTAATGAAGCCCAAATGCTGGCACTAAGTAACAAGTTAGCAAGAAACTTCATTCATTTCAAAAGCTCTGGTTCCTGGTAGGCATTTCCTGCATATTCAGTTAGTAACAAAATCTTCAATTAGCACTAGAGGGCATTGGAAAAGAAAATAGAGAGTTAGTGTGTACTGAGATGCAAATGCTTTTAGCAGTGGAAAGGAACAATTTCATGCCAGCCTGCACCAAAAACAACCTTTTTTTTTTTCCCCACTGTTAGAGATTTACATTTTAAATGAAGGCCTGAAACGTCAGCAAGAGGGTTACATTATTTATTTTCACTAATGGATCTACATGTAGCACTGATCACCATCTCACTAGTAACAACAACAGTCTTATTTTATGTTTACATGTAATTTTTCTTCCCAAAATACTTCTCAGCCTGTACACATTTTAGATCTCGAGTCAAACAGAAAAGGTCTTCCCCTTTTTTTTTAAAAAAAAGCTTCTGATGAAATCATTGATCAGTGTATCAGTTTTCCCTTTAGTCAAAACTGTGTTGATTTCTCAACAGAACTTGCACAATATATATACTCCAGCTTTTACATATAATTTAGCCCATGAAGGAATTAAAGAATAGAACAGAATAAAGTTTACAGAAGTAAGATTAACTGGGTATGCTCCCATAGAAGCTCCCATATTAAGTTAGCTTGGATGTATATTTGTCCTAATTCACCTGCTGAGGTTGGGGTGAACCCCATGAGATTTCTGCTTAAAGTCTGGAGGAGTTGCCTGAACAAGGTGCTAACTTTTGTACCTTAAATACAGCACCTGGCAACCACGCAGCATTGTGACCTGAGGGTGTGCAGAGGCTAACGGCAGGTTTTTGAAGTGCCAAGCCTTATGAATTATCCATTTTGTACCCAGAAAGTTGGGGCATTGATACTGAAAGCCTTGGTCCCACAGGACAAACACAGACCCTGATTCTACTGGCTTTAACGTCAGCTACGAGTCCTCAGCACTTTACAGAAGTGACACACCAATTGGACAGACAGCAGAAATATGTAAAAAAATGCATCAAAGTAGAAAAAGCAACTGGGAAAATAGCTTGGAATAGGTTATGATCAGTACAGGTTTCAATACATGCATAATACTGAGACACTCAGCTGAGTGGCTCTTTTCCGTGGTTGTACTATTCATACTACAGTTCATACTATTGCATCCCTCAGTGTGTATGGCAAGAAATTGTAATTAAAAAAGTGGTAAAAATAATGAAGTCTCAACCTAAGTCCTTAGTTCTTTTAATTTATCTTTCTAACCCCAGGAGCTACTGTCTACAGCCATCTCTTCACTTTATTTAACAATGATGCAGAGCTTTATAAGGACCTTTGTGAAACCGAAATTATAATCATAACTGATGTTTCTTTTTAAATACCGGGTAAGTGATATCTTTTAAAGTAAAATTACAGTTGTTTAAAGTCAAATAAGAATGTTTTTGAGAATTTTGAGTTAATTTCATTTAGTTTTGGGTTTTTTTTCCAGCTGATTCAGACACATGAATTAAATTTTATTTCAGAGCTACAGCTGAACTAAAAAGGTTTCCAGGAAAGTTAGTGACTCACAGGATGCATCTGCAATAAATTATTTGGTTTAACACCCAAGACAAAGCTTTAAAAAAAAAATCATCCACTTGGTCATGATATATCCTGTTAATCATTTACAAAGTGTGCAAGTGGGAAGCAAGTTATACATTAGAAGATGAATGCAACACATGGTAATAACGCATAACAGTACTTAAGTAATAATAACATTTGCAAACCACTCACATAGCTTTACTTTCCATCATAACACTTATACACAGTAAATGTGGTTCGAATACCGCTCCCACCTTACAGGATGAAAGAGCAAAAGAGTAAAAAATCCTGTGGTTTGTCAGGCAGTTGAACTGTGTTTTTAACTCAGTCTCATGTGTTCTAGCCTTATCTGCTTGCATTGCAACATGAAAAGCTAAATTACTTTTAACAACCAGTCCACTGAGGAGTTTCTCTGGAGAAAACCAGACAGCCATTTTCATTCATTATAAACCTATCTATTTGTCACTGCCTAGCTAGATCGATCTATAGGAGGTGCAGCATACTTTTATTTTAACAAGATATGACTTTTGATATTAAAAGCATCTAGAGTCCTTTTCCTATTTATGTTCTCAAATGGTAAGCTCATCGGATACAAACTTTTGTATCTGGACGTGAATTATTTCATTGTGGCACCCCTAGGAACAGATAGGGGGTATGTTCTGACCATTTCCATCCAGACGAAACTTTCACTGTGTGTAGTGTATTTTCAGAAGCATGTTGGAATTGGAAAATTTAGGAAAGTTGACATTTGTTAATCTTTAAACTGTTCAATATTATTTAATGAAAGCGGTCAGTATGCTTTAACAGGCTTTGAGTAAGTTCCGTGTCCAAGTAAAGAAAAAAATGTACTTTTATTTCACAGTTTGATGCAAATAATAGATTAAAAAAAGCCTATGAAAGATCAATTACTGGAAGGATCTGACACTGAAATTCAAAATAAACATTACACTTGCATCAAAAATAGCATGGTTGGGCTAACCAATGATTTTTTTCTGTAATGAATAATGAAACAATTCAGACCTCAAGATAAAGTTAAATTAATCTTACAAATAAAACATAGAATTTATAGCTCTTGTCCAGTCACTCTATTTCAAGAAAGAATAAGGTCAGAAGAGATTGGAAAGTTGTTTCAGTGACGTTTTTAATTTATGCTTGCAGATTCAAGTCATTAACTGTATACTGGTATGCCTTTTGTCATGAGCTGACTGGCTTTATGATTTAAACAAACTACCTGGAAAATGTGGAGATTTGTTAAAAAATGGAAATAGCTAGGCTGCATATAAACCCAGACTGGAATAACTATTGGGTGTTGGTCTCTTCTCCCAGGTAACTAGGGATAGGACGAGAGGCAATGGCCTTAAGTTGTGTCAGGGGATGTTTAGATTAGACATTAGGAAAAATTTCTCTACTGAAAGAGTGGTCAGATGTTGGAACAGGCTGCCCAGGGAAAAGGTTGTGTCCTCATCCCTGGAGGTGTTCAAAAAATGTGTAGATGTAGCACCTCAGGATATGGCTTAGCAGACATGGTGACTTTGGAAGGATGGGTGGACTTGATGATCTTAGAGGTCTTTTCCAACCTATGTTTCTATGATTCTTGACATTCATTTTTGCTGGCTGAGCTCCTTTGGAACCTCATGGGAGATGTAGCTTTTGCACTTCATTCCCCCTTTCCTCCTTGTGGGCTCGACTTCTCATCTGAACTACAACGTTTATAAGGAGAAACCTAACACCTTTCTTTTTGATCAGTGTGTGCCTCTGTATCTCTCTATCTTGCTCTGTTTCTTTCTGGAGAGATCCAGTTTCTCCTTTTCCCCAGAATTTCTTTTTCTGCTTCTGCCTAATGTGTCTCAGTTTTGCAACTGTCAAGTTCACAAGAGCTTTACCTTCCACCAGATGTATTCTTCTGAAGGATAGAGTACCGCTCACAGAATTAAGTCTTTCTTTCACCATTCCCTGCAATTCCATTTCTGTATGCAGAAATTCCTTCTCGTGGTTTCCAGGTGCAAATAGCTATTTTTGGACTAGTGCAAGTCGCATTGTTTTCCAAAGAATGCTGTTAAGTTCTGTACATTTTGCATAAGAATGTACTTAAGGTTATTTGGTTTAGATATGTTTAAGTTGTTCTAGTTTTTTGTTGCATAATGCTTGTTTTTTTTTCTCAGATAATATTATCTTTGGAGGTTTGGAGTTGGGGAGGGGGTGTTTGCTTGGGTATTTTTGTTTTTTGGGGTGGTGTTTTTTTCTGTTCTTAAATCAAATTGAACTGAGTCTGGTGACCACAGTATATGTTAATCATTGCTTGGGAAACTGTTACAGAAGGACGTCTACTCTCTGATCTCAATGCCACAGGAATAGCAGTGAAGTACCTCTCTGAGCTTTGGTTCAAAACTAACAATAATGAAGTCTATCTGTTGCTGATAAGCACCGTTTGCCTGAGTATGTCTTCAGCAAAGACACTAGGATTTGACCCTTAATAACATAGCATGATTGTAGATATGGAATATGTAGCCCTAAAAAAAGAATTTTGTTTGCAATAAGGCTACAAAACTAAAGTTTGCAAAACATTTTTGTGGAAGTTAGTTTGAATAATAATTACCTGTATTTGGGATGGGTTTTTTTGTTCTCTAGTACCTTGGCAAACAGTCTTTTTTTTGCCTCTGGCTCACAATATTGACAACACAAAACAAAACATTTCACATCCTGTGATTAACTACAGTACATTTCTTTAACAGAGATCTTTCCTTATTCAGATGAACTGGTTGATTTGAACAATTTTAGAGCATACCTCCAAAGTTCAAAAATTGATTATGAAATGTTGATTTGGGAAAAAAAAAAATTGTTCTTTCTTTAGCGAAGAAATGAAATTGCTTTTCTAAAATAATACATTTCTACACTGAAGATTATATTTATGCTCAGCCTCTAAGTATGTGACATATGTACCTGGATGCTTCTGGAGTTGAGAAGAATTAGACTGCAGTGAGTGCTTATCTGGACATCCACTCCAAATGTTGAGGAGCTCCAATTTGATCTCACAAATCACAGATTCGAGATGAGGTCATCAGCTTTAACTTAATGACATTTAAGAATAAATACATAAATGTGTAGAAGTTGTATATGTGTTTAGTGAAGGCAGTGTACATTTTACATTTTGTGTACTTTATTTTCTTCTGTGCAGAAGGGTTAGAAACTTCTGGAAATGAGGGAAGGAGGGAGGGAGGGAGAGAGGGAGGGAGAGAAAAAAAGAATTTGTCTATAAACACGTGACTCTAAGCCCTTTAATGACAACAAAAACACCAGGTGGTGATAATACGAAAAAAAAAAGGGCATGATTTTTTCAGTACTGTCCTTTATCCTGCGGTAGTGTGATATGATTGCGCATAGCATTGTGTGATACTTAAAAGCTGTGTTTATTCAGAGAGATATTTCATCCTGTAAATCAACAGAATTTTTAAAGAAATCTCCCAGAAAAATATTTAGGTAGAATTTCAGTATTTTATATACTATTTGCAACTTAGGAAGTACACAGACAATATGTCCTTCAGGTATTGGATTCAGAGTCATTAACTCTAGTCAAGGAGATATAATAAGAGGTAGCAGCACAGAAAACAGATAAATACACAAAGTTTGTAATTCAACAAATACTCTTGCTGATAAAAAACCCTTCTTTTTGTTTTTCTGTGATGTTCATATCTTTATATATATGTGAATTACAGATGCGTGTTGTGAGTTAAAAATTTACTCAAGTTCTCAGGTTTAATCACGTAAGCAGGTTGCTTCAATCAGTGGAGTAGGGTATGCGAGGAAGGTAGGCTATGTGGGGCTATTGCTCTCACCCCTGCACAAGGGGACATTAAGAGAACAGAAAAAGGCAAGGAGAGTGAAACAACAAAGCTCAGAGGACTTCAGCATACAGGAGGAATTATATATGCTGGAGAATATCAAGAGCAGTTGGTTGAAAAGGTATTTTTATCAGCAATGGGCAAAAAGAATCAATCCCTAAATGCCATTAAAGGCTGAGACAGTAGAAACAAAAAACAGCACTTCAGGACAGATAAATAAGTACATGCTAATGATTCATCTACCAATAAAATTAGACTTATTTATTCAGATGAAATAGTAAATGAAATAATAATGAAGATTGTGACAACATGGAAAAGAGGGATGTCTGAAAAAGTAACGACAATGTGTTAATGCCATGCCCTGAAAGCGCAAGGATCACAAACAGTATTTAAGCAAAGTCAGAAAATATGCATGTTGTCTGCATGAAGCTTATGAAAAAGTCTCAGCTGAGTTTACCAAAGAAAAATATTAGATGTAGTTTGGAAGGGAGTTCTGGGTAAATCCAGGTTAAAAGTTACTGTTTGGATGTTATTCATTTCAGTGAATACACTTTAGTGGAAGTTCTATTCCCAAGATATTTCTGAGATTAATTGGGTAGATCTAAGAGAGATAGAAAGTTTTCAGAGTTTATAATGGATGACGTTTTAATTTGGCTTAGAGAGTTTAAATTATACAGTGAGACATTTTGGCAAGGTTTTCAGAGAGTGAGAATAAAGAAGTACACCAAAGACTTAGATTAATCTAACACATGTTCTATGCATTAGACAGAGAGGGACTAATCCTTCACTGTTTTATGCCCTCAGTATAACTTTGTGTAACTGCATGGAGAACTCTGCTTTAATAACATCCACGATACACAGTTCCAAATAACAGTATCAAATACCAGCAGAAAACTATGCTCAGTGTGAATCACTACCCACAGATCCAGGTGGAACTGCACTCTGAGCTTATATAAAATACAAGTGGTAAAATAAAGTCCTTTAAATTTCACCTTTTGAGGGGAAAAAAAATACATCCTTTTCTGTTTTAAATATATTTTATTTGTGTGGTGATCTGGGACAGAAATGTCTGGAATCCATCATTAAAATCCATTTAAAACTGCATGAATTCTAGACAGCAAACTAACAAAAAGATCTTTCCACAGTGGGTTACAGAGAAATTATTTAAACAATGGCGTGAGAAGAGACAGCTCTATCTGTAAAAAAACAATTTCTTTTAAGTAAAGTATCAGAACAAAACTGATATTGCCATTTCAGGACCAAACTGCCTCTCTCCAGCTATTTACAGTG
>Ga0181612_181877_pt1 | contig 17582 bp, 12 predicted proteins | sample HoacroProtozoa21_FD_119630 | JGI IMG/M metagenome (GOLD analysis project Ga0181612, IMG submission 119630) | Hoatzin crop microbial communities from Cojedes, Venezuel. Combined Assembly of Gp0051906, Gp0051904, Gp0051908 | reverse complement strand
CTGTGGGACTGTGCTCCAGCACTGCCAGCAAGCACCGTTGTGTATTGATTTAACAGGGAAAGCAAGGAGAACAGGGTAAGTCTGACATGTCCATCCTACACGTCCTGCTCACAAGACCTGGCACTGCAGACTTCCTCCCTGAAGCACTCTCGGAAGATGGAACACAGCCTGTTGCAGCAGTGATAGCTGTGATGCCACCTCCCACCATCATCTGCAGCCATAGTAATCAACGAAAGAGCCTGACCAAGACTTGAGACACCCTCACTGGGTTTCCTCATCACCCTGTAACGTAGTGAACACATGTTCCCCATGCAGGGGAGTGCTCCAACCCCAGCCACACAGCAGAGATTCACCACTGATGGAGGCAGAAGTAAAACACTAGAGGGGACAGGACTGCAGCCTGTGGGTTCAGAAGCTCTGTGAGCCATTGGAGCCTGTGGCTTATCCCAAGACCGTTGATATTCTTTGCATGAAACAGTCAGTGAGCAAATTTCTGCAGTACCCCGACCTTATTCAATGCATAGCAAGTATTTCTCTGCAAAGCGTAACTCCATTATTGCTGAGAGGCATGAGGTGAAATTATGGCTATTCCTTGACTCCCCTCCTATTACTAGTATGAGACAAAATGATACATGTGCTGATAAAAGGATTTGAAATGATGGTCTGTGTGTCAGAAGTGCCAGTACAGTCAGAATTATTTTTAAAAGATTACATTAAAGCATAAATTAAAAGGCTATCCAGAAAGAAAAGGAGATGACTTCCAATAGGGTATAACATCTATCAAGGTTTAGCATATACTGTGTAGTTACCCTTAATGGGCTCAGTCTTTCTCACAAATTATTCACATATTCTGTGGGAAGTCCGGCTGGATCCTCTTTCTATCCCCTGTAAACCATGGTTGATAATATCTTTCCATTATATTCCTAAGGTGTAGCTATTTCATTTTTACCCAAGGGATCCCAGAGCTATTGTGCAGTCCCTAGAAAGCTTTAAAACAATTTGTCTGTGTAGCAATTCTTCTTTATTCCTCCCCGTTGCACAAAATCTCACATTTTCTTAATTTGATCATATGAAATGTTTGGACTTCACTACTGAAAGAAATCACAATCTTTTAAACGGGGAAAAAAAAAAAAAGAAATGTCTTGAGAGGTTACGTGTTGTCTCTGTAATGCTTGGAGAAACAGTGCTCGGACAATCCATTGCTTGATTAGATACTAATTCCCCGTGGTTTATCTTGAAGGTACATAGTTCAGCCTTTTAGAAAGTTCAGTCTTAAAAGCAGCACATATACCTGGACAAGCCAAGAGAAAAAAGTAACAATGCTGATAGAATGAAAACATTCAGTCTTCCTACAGAGGGTTTTGCCTCATAAATAACTTTAATTCTTCTTTTTTTTTTTTTTTTTTCTGCTGGGATTTCCACAAACTACACAAATAACAGAGCATCTGCTGGCAGAACAGTATTCCAAATGACTGTTAACTGCCTAAAAATTGCCTGCAAATACATTTTTGGCTTTGTTATGCCTAATAATGACTCATTGCTGAATTATTCATTTCTTTATTGGATATGAGGACAAATTAACAAAGCAAATGGAAGTGCTCTAGACTGAAATGCCTGTTATCTTAGGCCTGATCAATTGGTTCATTGAGGTTATTTCCTCCTCACCCTGACTTCCCAGAAAAACTCTTTGCCTCACCACGGGAAACTGATTTCTTCATTCACATGCTATTATTCCTGAAGCTAATGGAGATATTTCAAAAATAGCTTTATCTAGACCACATTTGGCCCTGCCAACCCAGCCTGGGATGACTGAGGAGGTGTATCATCATGAAGGGGGCAGATCAAACTGCTCACAAACCCATGATTGCCCACATGGTTCGTTGTCTCTAAAATGGACAGAGCTGCTTGGGTGGGATGTAGCCAAAGCTATGAGATGCTCCTTATGAAGCTTCCTTATCCATGAATCTTGTCTGCTTTTTAGGACTTACCTCAAGTGACAGAAGTCTCCCACCACTGTTCATGCTGGCAGAGCTTCCCCACTGATGGCAACCATGGGCCCTAGCCATGAAGATTCTGCCTGGCTCCCTCATTTATTCATGGTGTGGGGACCCTGCTGCCTTGCCTCGGTCATGTGATGCTGGTGGCACTGGTGACCAGCTAGTCCTGGCAGGGACATGGTGACATGACTTGATGCACTTGCACAGGAGCCAGCTCAGGTTCCCAATCCCAGCTGAGGCTTTTGCTTGCTGGGTGGGGGCTTTTGCATCCTGGGAATGCAGAGACAGCAGGGATGGGGCTGACTGGCAGGTCTGAGGTCTGGAAGGTTTCTGTCCCACACGGCAGGTTTGAATGCTGTTGTGTGAGTATTTCCCTTGTCACATCTGGATTCCAGAGGGGCTGGTTGGGAGCACTTTAATTACAAGGACTGCAGCATCAACAGGCTCCAGTGCAGCCAGTGGCTTGGAAAGTGTCTGACCAAGATGGCTGAAGGCCGGAAGGCAGTGTCCTGGCATGCCAACAGGGCTTGGTGCTGCATCTTCTGTAGCTGACCTAATTTCCTCTAGCTTCTCCCAGAGAAGAGCTGATGTTTGCCCTTCTAGCTTACAGAGTTTCTTGGTAAATCTAAAGACACAGAAAGTCTTCACAGCCACCTTCAAATTTAGAGTCTACCACAGTCTACTACTGCTCACTAAAAAAACAAAGTTGAAGAAGACTTACTAGGTAGTTTGAGCTAGTATTCTTCACTGCAACAGGTATTAGTTGTAAATGAATTTACTATTTTATTTAGCCATATTCTGGTACCCATGTCTCTGTGGTTTTGTGTCTGTAACAAATAATTAGAAAGTAGAAACAATAAAGAAAATCAAAACCCGTTTTTTTATCCTTATGAAGCAGTGAAATAGGGCATGAACCTCTATAAATAATACTTCAATACAAAGAACAAAAATTCCATTGTCTTCCTCTTCTATCTGTAGAGAATATGCTTTGACTGAGAAGAGTCTGTTTTGACTGAAAAAAAACCCCAAATAAATGTGGCAGAGAGCAGGAACACCTTCTATGAGGAGCAGAAATTGAAGTAGCTTTTAATACAGTGCAATCAAAAGCTCAAATCACAACTTCAACTTGAGTAACCCCAACTTAAGAAAATCATAAATCTGAATCTTTTCCACAATTGGTCTTTAAACCAAAGGACAACAGGAGTTCCCCATTTAATGCTCCTGGCTTTCAAAACTTGTACCCCTTCAGACAGGTCTGAGTGTTGTGTTGGATGCGTTAGCAGGGTAGTACTGTTTCAAAACAATGAAACATCTCTGATTAATAAAATTCACACTTGCACTGAGGACTGACATTGGACCTGCTCACCACTTAATTCTCATCTAAGCCCTCAGGCTTAAGCGAAACCTATTTGCCTTGTGCTGACTTTCTGCACAGGGGTGAGTTTCACTCTGTGTGAGATCTGTCTGTGCAACACAACCCAAGAAGTAAAGAGGAATGAGAAATATCTCCCTCCATTCCCACAACATGTCCCCGATTTCCTCTTAAAATGTCTCTGACAATTGCTTTCAAATGCTGGCATGTGCGCGCTCTTTGGAAAAGGCACTCATTAAAAGAAAATGTGCGAATCTCCAGGGCTGATTTTGGTTTTCAGAGGACGGAGTTCCCTGAAACAAACCCTTAAAAAAAAAAGATGTTGCTATTTGTCTAATGAATGCATGTGAAGAACGAGACATATCTTTTTTTTTCAGTCTGACAGAAAGAAACGTCAGTCCTGAGGAACATTTGCACGTAATTACATAGCTCATCTAGCTTTTCCTGATCAAGTGATCTGGCATGCAAGCCAAGCACCAATGTATAATAAAACAGACTAAATCCTTATTGCCAAGATTAACTTCAACCGCTCTTTGGGTTTCTTGGTGAAAATGCACTTTCAAGTCAACTGATGGCTACGTATTATTGCCCCATTAAAAAACGTTACAAGGGCTAAGCCCTCCAGCTATTGCAATTATTTATTCCTTTTGTTGATCTAAAGATGCACGAGTCCTCATCTTCTCATCACAATTTACTTAACAAAAATCTCTGATGACAAATTGATTTTTTTCAACCTGCCAAGTTCCTGTAGTAGATTTAAAATGAAGCAATCTTTAATTTATTCTTAACATTTACTCCCAATAAAGCACTCAAACAACAGCTTCTACTGGCATTCGGAATGCAGCTGTCTAATAAAATAGCAGCGACAGTTCGAGTTTGTGTATGGATGCATTTCTTTTGTCTCTTTACGCAATAGACTATACCCATAGTTAACTGGGTAACATGGTTAACCCCAGAACTGACTTTGCCATGGAGTATTTTGTTTGGATTGTGATACTGAAGCCTTCATGTACATAGAACTCTCACTGAAGTCATGTTAGGCCAAAGCTTAATAGATACTGAAGAAATACATCCAGTCTGGTGTCGCCACTTCATTAGTCTTAAATCACCTTGTAAATGAACTTGCATACAGAAGCAAAGCCACCCTCAGTGAAATTCAGAGTTTTCATCTCTTATTTCCATAGGACAGCCTTCACCTGGGAATGAAATATCAGCTAAGCAGTGTGAATCTCTTCCTGTAGCACAGTGTTTCAGGAAAGAAATCTACTGTCAGCTACAGAAATGTCATTTGAAATACTGTCAAAACAGACACACACAACACTGGTGAATATACGCCGATTCTCAGAGTCTATGCTGGTTTTTGACATGGCTCACCCGCATAGCAAGAAAGTTCTTGTTTTCCCGTTGTTCAAGTCTCTGACACTGTCAGCAATGCTGCTAGCATCAACCCTGTTGCTCTACATAGACCCTTTCACAATTGTAAAGCACTTTTTTGTTTTCTTCCAGCATAAGCTTTTTTGTTCACTGTTGGCCAAATAAAGTTGATAATAATCCCTTCTAGGGAAAGAAGTTTACAAGCATAAAAATTACCTTTGTATCTTGTAAGGCAACACAATCTCTAGCTCCCCATGGTCATGTGTCGCAGGAAAATGAAAGTGTTCAATGGTACTGACCAATGCTACCTCCTCAGTCTTCTCTGAGAGCCCATGCATGCCACATCTGTATAAAACACTGATCTTTAGTTCACATTTTCCACTTTAAAAAATGTACATTCTTCTGCCATTTTTCAAACAACTACTACTAATTACTGAAAGTATGTAATATTTTTTCTGACTTAACCTCTCATATCTCATAGAAAAGCCACGTGAGGGGAGAAAATTGCACATGGGGCCTTGTATCTCTTGTCAACAGCTTCTGACCTCACAGAGGTGAAGGCAAAGGTGAATCTAAATCCTATCCAGAACTGTTGGAAGACCTAGGTGTAAGGTGTACAGTCCTTTTAAAATGGTCAGATAAGAGTTTCTTTGGTCATGGCCAGACATGAAAGTGTTAAAGACAACATAAGGAAGACAGATCTGCAAGATCTGAGTTTGAGCTGAAGAGGAAACCACTGAGACGGCTGCCATCAGGCTGACCTGTTACATCTCCCGATTTCTTTGCAGTTCTCCATCTGTCTCTGTCCATCTGGTGACCCTTGCCTGCTACTTTGATTGCAAGCTCTTGGGGCTTTTGGAACTTCTGGGGATTTGGGACTTTTGGAGCCTGTACTGCACTTGGAAAAAATCCACATGTCCTCGTCATGAATGAAGGTCCCTCATGTGATGATAGTGATGGACCAGAATTCCCAGCCTTCAGGAAATCCTGGCGTTGTGGTTATTTTCTCTTCTGGAACCAAAAGCAGATACTTCTCACAAAAAAAGGAAATTATTTTTTAAAAATTGATAAGCACCATTAAGATATTTTATCTGAATGATACCAAACATAGGTCTGTTAAGTATTACATGTAAAGTAATCAGCATAGTGTTAACAGCTCTTAATATGACCTAAGAATCTAAATAAATGTAATTGAAATGCTAGTGACATAGTAAACACTTTTATCTTTGAAGGTAAGAAAGATTTTGTCATACTGTAACAAAATGTTTCAACATTACTAAAATAAAATTACAGTGTCACAGTTATTCGTTTTAACTTCTTATCTTTGAAAACATCATAAGAGACGACATATATCTGCAAAATGTTTCACAGTGATGAAGCCACACTTGTTGGACGGGAAGCTGTTCTTACAGAAAAGCTCTGCCTCAGAGAGTTTAGCTTTGGCCTGATGCTAGAACTCTGCATAATGAAATGGTCAGAGCACTCACATTTGCGACAGCCCTAGGTGGAAGAACATCTTTGAATGAGTGAACAACAAAACTCTCACTGCATTAACATTCAAGATGGATCTAAGGAGACAGTGCTCCAGCCTTCAATTATTTTCCGCTAAGCACCCAATCAGAACCAGGGCAAACTGGAAAAGGCTACATATCTGTAGTGAAATATACACAACTAGAATAAGAGGTGATATGAACTCCATTCTGCCCAGTCACAAATTCACTCTTTTTTTTTAAATACCTGAAGATCCTTGTATAAAAACATTGTTATTAAGGTAGTAAGTGAGAAATATTGTGGTTATGACCACTGCACTGACAGCTCATGCAATCCTTCATTCAGAGAGTTTAAACACGCCAGCTATTGCCTTTGTCTGGCGGATGGTTTTGCAGAAGGGAGAGAAGCTGACAGTCGTGCCCATGCCTACTTCCCTACGTCGGGCCAAACGTTTCAGAGGCATCAGAGAGGAATGCACTGTGAAAACACCAAGTCCACTATTTCTATAAATGCATGGAAACCAAGAACATTCAAGAAAGAACAAAATGGGAGTTCTGGGCCCTGTGCAGTGCTTTGGATTCATCATCCTCAGAGGGGCTTCACGAAAGTACTCGGTGTCATTCTCCTAGCTCTCCACCATCTCAGTCTTGGCTCAGCATATAAGTAATAAGTGGATGACTTTTTTTGTCCTTTCTTATTAAAAGAGAGAGAGAAAGAAAGAAGCAGAAAACCCAGACTGATTCTGATCCAAGGACCTTTTGCATCTCCAATGAAAGATTCACATTCTTTTGCCTTATAAATAAGTTTACGTTAACAGACTAACATTGTAAGTAGCAGCTCAGTTTGAAGCTGGCAAGAAGACAAAACGCATCCATTAAACATGGCTCACCTCCATGAGTCGAAACTAGGCTGTGAGAATACAACTGACCTGATTCCATGAGACAGCCGTGAAAGACAATGTGCTGGGCACGCTCGCTTCACCTCTCGGGTAACTGCTGCTGGAGCGCTGTCTAAGAGCTGGCCTTTAGGCCTCCTTTAGGAAGCTGGCTTAGGGAATGAAGTGCCGAAAGAAAAGGAGGCTCTAGCTGGGTGATTCATCACAGCTTCCTTCAGAGCTCTAGTTCTCCATCCAGATGGCAGGGGGATGTAGACGTATTCAGAAAAAGGTCCTTTCCTACCTCTCCCCACCCCAGGGAATTGGAAACCTCATGACAGTGTGGTAGGTGTTCTTGCCATAGGGCAGTAAAGAATCTACAGCCGGCCCAGATCGTGCCACCCTCCCAAAGCTGAAAACCTTTAGTCTCACAGGGTTTGGAGCACCCAGTATCTGTGAGAAAAGATCTACTGGGCTCACCTTCTTGTTTTCAATTTAGCAGCTAGCAGATCTGCTGCCCGATGTTAGCAGCATTGCAGCACCCTAGTTAGCCAACATACAGCTCCCCTCCGCCCAAGGAGCCACAAGGCAGACCTTGTGCCCCAGGGGTGACCCCAGTGGAGCACACGATGGGCCAAGACCCCATGACCCTTTGTTGGAGAAATGAGAGAGTGATGGTGTCAGGAGGTAGCCAGGGAAATACCAGTGTCCCAGTCAGAGAGCTCTGCTTTCAGAGCCCTTGTTTTTCCCACTGGCTCCGAAGTATAATAAATGCCTGAAGAGTGATTAGTTTAAGCACCTTAGTATGGAGGACCCCTTCACCACCATCTTCATTACCATCGCTGCTTGTCAGCATGCCACTTGCATCAGCTCCTTGTTCATTCCTTTGCCATTGATACTTTCTGATCAGTCTCTAGCCTGTTCATCGCGAATGGCCCCTGTCACTGCAGCCTCGCGGCCTGTGCAATGCTTTCATAGCAAAGTCAGACCGGGCGAAAGAGAATGGGAACTTCAATCAGGTTCAGCTCCAGACTGGAGCCAGTGGAGAGTGCTGGGACAGCATAGACTGAGTTCAGGGGACCCGGGGTCTCCTCTTACCATCAGTTCTCGCTCTCTGTGTGGTCTTAAGAAAATTACAGTAACGCTAGACCAGACTGCGGTCTGAGTTACAGGCAAGGGTGTTACATCTGTTGCGTTCGCATGTAAAATGTGCTTGTAATACTTCGTGAGACCCTCTGCTATCTGTGCAGTAAAGGTGCTAGGGAAACAAGTACAGTTATTCACAGAGATCCAGAAACCAGAGCCAATAACTGACTTTTGTCTGTCTCCAACCCTAAAGCAGGTAAAAATTGCCGGTTTTGGCAGAGTTTCACTGTCAGCTTTGGTTCAGCTGACCTTAAGCTCTTGGAAAGCAGAAATCCACAGAAAGAAACCCTATATATATATATATGTGTGTGTGTGTATGTGTGTGTGAGGGAGTGTGAGTGAGCTGCTGCCCTAGTGAATTTCAGTAGCCCAACTTTGGCTCACGTGCTTTCTCCGTGGGTCTAACCACATGAACATCTCGCCACAAGAAATGCTAAGGTGTAAATTCGCAGCGTGTCAGCTGCCCCACAGTAACTGTGTGAGCTTGCCAGTCATGATAGATATAGGGTAGTCCAACCCTCGCTCTTTGACTATTAAGCTGCTTCATGTTTAATGCAAGGTCTTGCCACAGCTACCTCAGAGGGCTATGTGCAAGCACAAGTTACCGCAGGCTAGCGGATGTGCTGTAAGATTGCACCATATATCACAGCTTGCTTCAGAAATGGGTAGCTGCTGGGCATGAAGGTGACGAGGGGACCAAGATCAGCTCTGGGCTCCCCAGGTCATAAAGCTCTGCTTGCAGCCCTGGTTCTGCAGGGTCTCGACAGCAAACTGCTGCAATGCAGCAATGCTCTGAATAACCAAACTTGGGGCCATGTTCAGTGGGTGCCTTCTGGGGTGTCCAGACAAGCTTGGTGCACCACAGAGCCTCTCTCCCTTGCGAAGTGGTTCACCAGCACCATCCCAAAGGTGCAGCAGTGCTGTCTGCACATCTTGCCAGGGATTCATCCAGCCCAGGATCCATACGTGTCTGCCCAAGCTGTGTAGGTGTGCTCCAGGGCTCTGTGTTGGGGGCACTGGGTGTCTCTGCAGCTTTTAGGGTGTTTTCCCTGTGCTATGAGTGCCAGGCATTGGGTCTCCCATGCAGAACTGCACCCACCAGAAGGTAGACCTCACTGCAGGATGAAACCACCAAGGTCAGGCTGTGCTCAGATGTGGTGAAGGGGTCAGGAGGTGCTCTGATGTGTAAGGAAAGCAAACCCGCCTCCCGCTGCCACCCTCCTACTCCCTCTGCACTGCTATGAACCTTTAAATCCCCAGTCCCTACTCATCTGCCCCCACAGTCCCCACCGCAGCCCAGCTCTGCACTTCCAGGTCCCTGTTACCATGTCCCATTGCATTGTCCCTCTGGGAACCATGTGGGGACAGCAGCACCTGAGGATTGTTACTGCATGGTAAATTTCTGATTGCAGAGTTGAGAAACCTCAAGTGACCTCTGCTTGGGTTGCTTCAAGGTGACTTGTTTCTGTGGGCATATTCCACCGTATGGATCTGGCTACCAGCCTTGGTGGGAGAACACTGCAACTCATGGTAGATAAGGATAACCATCCTGAGACATGTCCCCAATATCTCCAAATTAAACGATAAATGTAAAGAATTTACATACAGCCCCAAGGCTAAGGAATCCCAAATCCCGAGTCTGCTGTTCTTGGCCTTTCACAGTGACATAAAAAAGCCAAATTTTTATGAAAGTGATTGCTAAACCAAGACTGACTGCTTGGAGGTGTTGCTTTAGGTCCAGCTCTGATGGATTTCAGGCACGAATGTTCCCTGACTGTGAAAAAGCCTTTTCAGGTGTCTCAAGCTAGGCATCCCAAATCAGTGACCACTTTTGAAAATAAAAACTTAGGTCTGGGAACCTGTTCCCACTAAGTCTTGTTTATGCGAGCGCACAGCTACAATGGACTGCTTGTCTGTGTAGTGGCCAGACTCTGAGTAAGAATTTGCAGACTCAGCATCCTAATCACAGCCAGTGAAATCCTGGCCCTACTGAAGTCAAGAGAATTTTCTCTTTGACTTCAGCTGGGATCTGAATTTCACTTTCTGCATTCCTACCTACAAATTGTGATTAACCAGGCTTGTTTTTTCACAGGAGTGTTGGGAGGCTGTAGTCATTAGTGGCTACAAAGCATAATTTTATTTCTTTGGGTGGAAGCTGCTGTTGAAATCCAAAACATTGTTAATACAGCTTTTTAAATCACGTAGCTTCTTGAGCATTTTGCAAACAAGCAAACAAAGTGCCCGAAGCTCCCCAGAATAAAATAACTTCACCTTTAGCTCTTGAACTTGGAAGTACTATGTGTCAGCCTGGGAGTGCAGAGTCTGCATTTCATGAGCTGCAAAAACTCCCCAGGGGAGATCTAGGGACCACCAAAAGTTCTTTGGGGGACTCTCTTTTGTACTGAAACTGGGGAACTCTCAGCGGGCTTACCCAGCTGCTGGAAATTCTTCCACAGACACTGATGTGCAGTGCTGTTCCAAAACAAATATCTCCAAGTCCCACACTTCATCCATCTGTTTCGCATTTCAAGGAGTTAGTGTTCCACACACAAGTGTGTTAAGAGACTGAGAGAGCAAACTGGACCAACAAAGGCTCATTAAAGAACTGGGGGGGGAGGGGGGAGAGAGAGGAAGAAAAAGAAAGGGAAGACGGAAAGCAAGCTATTTTCCAAATACTGCACACAGAGCTGTTGGCCAGGGCTAGCATGGAGCTGCAAAGGCCGGTGAGAAAACAAAAGATCTCCCCCCTAAAACCCCTCTGAAACATAAAATGTGAAGTTCCTGTCCAGAACAATACAGAGAGCTCAAGCAGAAGAGCATTAATGTCAGGGGGTAGTGCAAGTCAAATTTGTCCCTGATGTCAAATCTTCAGCTGGAGAGAAGTTACACCAGGTATGAAGGAGGCTTCAGGTACCTATCACTTGACCTGACTTCTGCGACACTTAAAGCATAGAAGATACCCGGTGCTGACTAATAAATATTAAAAGAAAAGTCAGGATCATTTTTGTAGTTCCCCAGGTCTGATCCAAACCCTTCAGACTGCTGGAAACCCAAGTGAACTGCTCCACAGCTTTTGTTTTCTGTAATTGTCCCTCACACAGTGCACTGTGGGGACTGCTGAATGCATTTCATACATTTTTTGGCAGCGGCATTCCGTGTTGTGTTAAGGGTTCATTAATCTGCTTGCCACTAGGCCCCTGTGAAAAGAGGAAATTGTTTCACACTTGCTGAAAGACAGAGAAAAGAATTTAGAGAGGAAGGAGAAACAGATTAAATGGGAAACACAAGCAATGGAGAGACAGGTTTGAGGTAGTGCTTTGTCACTTCTCGCATTGCACAAAGGCTAACATGTGAACTCGGGGAATGCGACAGACTTTTCTTCGGGGAAACTGTGCTACTGTGTCATTAATTAGCCCAAGACTGGAGATTTGGCTGCAGCTCATCTCTGCTCAAATTGTGTGAGCTGAAACAATCGAGGCCCATTTCCAGGCGAAGATGGCAAAGGAAATGAAGGGGGCGTAAGAAAGATCTTTGTAAAAGGAGCAAGTAAAGAGTAAATTGACAACGTGAATTAAAGAAACAATCATTTCAGGGGAAAGAGGCTGATGGGCTGGGGAGCAGCGATTTTCCTGGGAAAGACAGGGTGGCACTGGCACATGTTCTATCTGCCAAGTGATGTCCAGCTGCTGCTCGAATGCACTCACCCAGTTTACTCAGCCCGGACTCTCTGTGCGGTACCCAAGGCGTTCCTGCAGCTGAGATGCAGAATTGAAATGCGCTAGAGGCCTGGAGATACTTTTCATCCCCCAATATGCTTTTTAAGCCCTCATCTATACAGCCTGGCACACAAAGCAGGGCTGGAAAGAGCACGGGGTTCCCAGATTTTACACCGCTGCACGAGTGTACATGGCTGGAAGGAAACACCAGGGCAAAAGTTCTGGCAAGTGGACTCAAACCTTGTGGTCACCAATTGGTAGCAGCAAGTCCTCTGCAGAGGCAAAAGCAAGGGCAGGAGCTGTTGTCACCACTTTCACAGCAAACAGCTCTGTGGGAACAGTCCCGTGGGTGCCACTGGTTTGGATGTCTTTTGTATAGCTGCTCATATACATAAGGGTTGCAGGATCAGGGCCAATACTGTGATAAGGCAGTGAAGGTCAGACATGCAGTAGGGATGACATATTGTGTCTTCACAAAAAATAAACAAACTGCTGTCGGTTGAGTTTACAGACCTACCACATATCCCTCTAAAGATGCATGGAAATTCTGATACATTTTTTCAGCATTGCTGACACAAAAATATGCTGACCAGGGTGGGCTTTGGTCTTTCTGAGTGATTATGAACTAGTTAGGCAAAACAAAATATGAGAATAATTGAGACTGGGAATAATATGTTTTATCAGAACCATAAAAATACAAGACTGGAGCTATTGAATATATTCTCATCGCGAAAGACCTCTAATCAAGAGCTTCTTCCACTGCTCTTCATGAAGCAAGCTGGTTGCACTGGCCCATTGGCAGTAAGATTTGCAGCATCAAGTTTGACATGTTTTAGTATTTTCTGGCTGGTTCTGAGTGTAATAACTTCTTACAGAGAGCCACTTGGACTCTAACCATAGTTCAGCTGCTCAGAAACAAGGTCATGCATTGTTTACTAAGAAACACCAGCATTTAACATTTCACCTTGTACTTATATTATGAGGTAGTTTGGCTGGCATCTTTGCAGAAGGAGAGGATATGTTCTTCAAAACTCTAATAAATGTTACTGACTTACCCTTTTCATTCTGAAATGCCTTGCCTGTTCAACAGTGTTTAATTTCTGCAGAAGGGTAAAGGCACATGAGGTAGGCAGATTTACTTGTGCATTGACATTACACATCGTGTTTGGCAAGACACACCTCACCATTGCTCATCCCAGGAGTGGACCTTTTGTTTTTTCCTTCTCTGTTGGTGTTTCATGGAAATTTGCAACCGGCCAAATGAACAGGAATAACCGATGACATTATACCTCCCACCGCTGAGTCACTACTGGTGGGACCGGAATGGAGTTGTGTGCCCCTGTACCACAAAGGGGCTTATAGTTTCTCAGATACTTGATTGACTATTGAACGAATGACAAGCACTTAGTTCTCTGTAGTGTATCATGATTAATTCATCTCCTTCTCATACCCCACTGTACATGTTGTAGTGGGCTTCATTCATGAACTGAAAAAGATGCGAGTAACGCTCCCCTACTCACAGTTTTGTTTCTCCATAGAAGGTCACAAAATATACCATGGCTGCAGGTGGTCTTATGTAAACAAAGCAATCTGGCCAGAGTTCAAGGCTCAGCAATATGATATTGTCAAGTGATCATTTTGTTGAAATATTTGGATGCCTATAAAACATCTGCAAATGCTAAATTTAAAATACAAATAAAGCTCAAAGTTGGAAACTCCTCAGACTTCTGGTGCAAACATTGTTTTGTAGAACACAGCTTCTCTTGTCCCATGTAAATCTAATGCTGAATGTGAACAAACATCTTAGCTCCTGATAGTGCCAAGAAAATGGACTTTGCATGGGTGCAGAGCAATTTTATTCCTGCAGAATCATAGCCCAGAGAAAAAAGTGATGGGAGAGTAATAAAAATCAGCTTGGGAAGTGGGGGGAGAAGGCTTAGGGTGATATTCTTGCAGATTGTGAAACCTAAATTAAACAGAAGAATGAAATCATCTTTCTGTTACTTGTTTAGCACTTGGCTGAGATGTTAGACCCTGTCCTGAGAAAAGTCCATAAATGGTATCACCCCAGGAGCAGAACGGTGAAGGCATGAAGTCATGGGGATGCTCATCTGAGATAGAGGTCCCTGCTGACTTGCTGCTGGCCCATGAAGGGGACAGTCCCTGACTGCTGGAGCAGAGGGAGAGGAAAATGCCACCTCAGGCTGCCCGCACTCCTGCTTTTGTTTGTTTAACTGTGTGCTGCAAAGTAAGGGATGGAGCCAAAGCTCCCTCAGCTCCCAGTCTACCTGCCCCAGATAAGCTGAGGGCTTGCAGCAAAGCAAGATCTGCTGAAGGAGTAGTGGGAACTGAGGGAGGGAATAGTCAGGAGCTGGGTGATTTAGGAGGAAGCAAGAACTTCCATTGGAAAAGGGCTTTAAAAGGGCGACTGACACCTCACCTTACCCCGGAGATGAAGGATAATATGGTTAAAGCCTCCCTATAGGTAGCCAACAGGAGCCCTTAGGTTTTGGTTTAGCACTTAACAAATCTGAAGGGAGGGAGAGAAGAAGAAGAGAATGGAGAAAAGCTTTTACACATATTTTTCTGTGTTTGTTTTTCAGCCCTACGGAATTTTCAGCTAACACCTTTATTCACATTTCCTAAGTAAGACCTACTTCTGCATGCTTGGGGTGAGAGGACGAAGTCGCTTGGCTGCTCTCAGCACATCCGCAGCAATCTCTGCCGTGGAGGAGACACCGTGCATTGAAACAGCAGGTGGTGTTGCAGGTTAGGAGTGAGCTACAACGCAGAGCTTTGCTTAGCTCTTGACTGCACAATGTCTGGCTTGAACCAGTGCTGTTAGCCTCCGAGGCCACGTCCAAGCTACAGCTTGAGCCGCTCTCCCGCTCACAGCTGTCCTGTGTTCAGAACCGTCAGCAGAGGTTTCCTGGCATGGTTTTGCTATCCAGCTTTGCAGCCTGGGATTTCTCTAACAATTGTGCGAGCTGACATCATGCGCTTGACTGTGCCTCTGGGTAATATGTCACTTAATTGGTTAATACGCTTATAATATCGCTTAAAGTCGTAGCGGGCGTGGACATTTATGGCTTTGAAAAGCAGCTTCAAATGCAATTATAAGCTTTACTGGCTTTTAAAAGAAAGAGATACAAAAATCCCCCCTTCTGCTGCTGGCACAGGTGGGAATGATCCTGTAGATGGGGCACGAAAGGCCTTTGGTATTTTTACCGCGGCACCAGGTCATTGTGTAACAAGCAGTGTGTAACAAGCGTTTTCTCCTCTGGTCAGGCTAGGCGATGCCGGCTTTCCAACACCCTCGGCTGCTGGAAGCACCCTTTGTCCCACGGCTCTCGTGAGGGTCAGCCGGGGGGCTGCGAAAGTGGGCAGTGGCACAGTGTCCCGTGCTGCTGAGCCCTCCAGCAGCCCAGGGAGTGCAACATATTTCGGATGCTTCTTCTGTGCTAGCACAGGCATCTCCCCTAGTTCCTGTCAGGTGTCTCAGGGGAGCAGTGGTGCTCCTGACAGATGCAGGCAGGGCTGGGGCAGCCAGCGCATCACCTCTGCTCTCGATCACGGCATCTTAGTCACGTGAGACATAACTCTCTGATGACTGTTTTCACAAATGGAGAAATAATTCACCAAATTCTCCCTTCCTGGTTACCAGACAAATGACCGGTGCTTACCTGAATTTTCTAGAAGTGTTAATATTAAGCAAATATTGCTGTCCGGCAGCCTACAGACACTGCTGCCCTGCAGATGCACACAATTCACTCCTTGCGTGAGAAAAACATAGACATTAATGACTTATTCAAACTGTAACAAGGCAGGTAATTCATTTGCTAATACATCTTTTCTGCTTTAGACCCTATCAAGTAATGAACATTTAATGACCTATTCATTTTCCTAAGAACTGCTGCATGGCATGGTGGAATCAATACAAAAGATGACCATTTTCACGCATCAGATAATCTTATCTACAAGGTTAAGATAATATTATGTTAATGTTTCCTGCATTATCTTGCATGCTTTCGACTCCTTTGAGAGGGATTCATTTGGTTTCAGCAGCTTTTGCAAGCATTTTTGCTTCCCAGATGATTTCCATTTCATTTTATCTTTACAATAATTTTCTGCACTTGGTCAAATCCAGTAAAGAGTAGTGAAAAAACAAACAATCAGAAATAAAACCCCAGCACAGGCAAACGTCATATTTGACCTGCTTTAACCTCCAGTCTGCTCTGTAAAGCAGAACCGGAGAAGACAGTAAAGAAAGGCCGAGCTGCAGCTGAAGTATGGCTCTTGAACTCGCTTCCGAGTGCTTACTATGAATAATAATTGAACATAAATTAATACCAAACAAAACCAAAATAAAAACCCTTCAGACTAATATTCCTCTCAGCCTTCAGTTTGTTCAAAGCCAGACCTGGAGGACATGGAGGCAATGCCGTCTGCCTGCAGATCCTCTCGCACCAAGGACCAAATTCCCTTGGAAAACTCAACTTCTTGCCCCACTTGGGCCAACAACGATGTCAGAGGTGCACGGTGAGCTGGGTGGCACTCCAGCGTGTGCTCTGCTGCGTGGCCACGCTAACATATGGCCACAGAGAAGCGTGCTGGGCCAACACGTGTCTATAACAAGCGAGCATGGCAGCAATACCCTCCCGGCCAGCAGTGGCAAATGTCCCTAGAGGTACTACTTGGCATGCCCCACACTGTGACTCTGAGACCTACTCAGAGCCCTCACATACATTTGTGGTAGCTACATAATATGCACATTTAAGAGTCCCTGAATACTCATTTGCCTCTGTAAATACAACCCAAAACCTCGTTATGGTCTGTTGGGTCAAAACACAACTTTAAAAGTCCCTAAGCATGGATTTTATCAGTACACCTCAACAGCTCCAACAAACATCCCTCTAATGCACCAGATAAATAGCATCCATTAAAACATCTCTGAGAAACATTGCGAGGACAGCAGCACGCACGGTCACATGCAGTAGCTGGGCTCCATGCAGCCCCAAGCCCTGCTGCCGACGGTGGAAATGAGAAGTGTTTTCACTGCAGTCACCTCTTCTTTTCCTGTGCTCCAAATGAAACCAAGAGCAGACAAAGCTCCAGCGGTCCAGCTACAAAAGCACAAGGACGAATTAAACATCACCACTTCCATCTCACTGTGTATTTCTTTTTTTAATTGCTTCTTTCTACAAGTAGCACCCAGGTTTATACGACCTGGCAGCAGGTTTGAAAGCACGGATCTGCACACTTGGCGTGTCCATTGGCTGCTCACCACGCGCTCCCGCAGGAGCAGCCGGCCAGGCATCTCCCCTCTGCTCTGTGCAGCTCTTTCATACAGCCACCAGGGAGAAAGAAATACTTGTAAAAACTGGAAAATGAGCTGGAAAAGCAAAAAAAAACCTGGCAAGTGAGCTCAGTTTGGTGTACTGCCACAGCTTGTTTCTCAATTCTGTCCTTTTTGTGCGTGCGTTGCCTACCATCTCTGACCAGGTCCTTAGCTGCTACCCCTCTAAAACAAATAAACAATTTTATTATGAAATGAGGACAGATATTGCTTTTTCAGGCTAAATTCTACATCAAGGCAGCAGGGCTTGCTGGCT
>Ga0181612_155584_pt1 | contig 17582 bp, 8 predicted proteins | sample HoacroProtozoa21_FD_119630 | JGI IMG/M metagenome (GOLD analysis project Ga0181612, IMG submission 119630) | Hoatzin crop microbial communities from Cojedes, Venezuel. Combined Assembly of Gp0051906, Gp0051904, Gp0051908 | reverse complement strand
CATTAGAAGACTTTAACCCTCACAGTCACCACTCAATTTCAGATTGGCCTTGGGATTCCATCTAAGAAAAGAAGTCCTGTTTTGGGATCGGTGTTGTGACCCTTATTCCATGCCTGGTCGAACGCGGCCTCGTCGCAGAGATGACATGATTGAGCTCCTAAACAATGGCCCTGGCAACGCAACAGTTTCAGCATTTCCTTGCCCAATTTAAGGTCACTATTTTTATACAGAGAAAGGTGCTAATAAGAGTAGCAGCTCCTTCCACAAGGTGCAGCTCCACCTCTGAATGACAGTTTTGTTTGTTTAGTTTTTCTTGGGAAGGGTGTTGTGTGCATGTATTTTTTCAGCTTTGTTTCGTTTTGCAGAAATCATATACCTACCTACATACACTATATATATATATTGTACAAATATATATATATAAACTATCATACGTATTACCAGCAAGCATTTTACCTTGTGGTCCATACTGGCTCATCTGAGGCCCATAAGTACCACTTGAATTACTCTGCTGAAAGCTACCGATTCCGGGATGCACCTGGCCTCCAGGTGAGGGGTGTGGTGACATGGAAGGTCCAGTTTGCTGAGGTCCATACTGGGACATTTGGGGGTTCCTCTGTATGCCTGCCATAAAACCTAAAGGGAAAAAAGCGCCAAAGCAAAAATTAATACTCTAGTAACTGTTCTTTATTTAAGAAATCTTTGACATTAAAAAACCCCAATCCTCTTCAGTTATTTTCAGACTAAAGACACCCAGACAACTCCTATTGTTCATACAAACAGAAACAAATGCATCTCTGAGTCAGCAAAGCTATTTCAACAATTAAAACCTTTACACAAGTCTCAAAAACTTTTACTTGTAAAAGAAAGACAGGGCAGTCATGCTTAGTTACAAATGGCTGCTGATTTTAAAATTACAACAGTCTTTAGGAAAAAAAATTAAAGGCAATCACCTGCATTACCTAGTAAGTAGCAGGGAATTTGCCTGATGACTTATGGTGGGAGTATCATAACTTCCAAAATTATATGTTGCTACCAAAATGAATAGCTTCAGCATCTAGAAATCCACTGTGAATGCTCCTATTGCCCACAAACTCTGAGGATCTAAAAATTCCCTGTATGTGAAGACTGGTCACACCAGCCAGAAAAAAAAGCTGTTTCAGTGTGTATTTGTGCTCTAGGTCCTTCTTCTGGTCTGTCCCCAGCACACCTGTCCTGCATTCTCTCCTTTTTCCCTTTCGTAAATGCACTAATGAATCCCGATTTAATTTCAGGTTTGAACACTGCAGCAAGGGACCTAGTGAAATGCTATAAAATCTAGAAGGTTCATATAAAGGAACAGAAATAAGCCTATTAAACAGGAGAAGATGAGGGTTTTGTGGTGAGGTTTTTTAAGTTTTCATGAACTGGGAAAGGTCCTGCAGCCCTGCCCATGAAAGGTCTATGCAGGGATGCCGGCTTTCTAACATTTTACCCTGAAAGGTTTTAGGGCTGCTTTCAGTGTTGCAGAGGACGTGCTGATGAGTCAGCAAGGTCTGATTTCTGGAAGAAATTTGCTTTCTTTTCTCTTCTCCTTGCATACTAAATTTCGTCTTCCTGTTTCTCTGAGGCGAAAGGGGAGCGTGGTGAAGGACAGCGTCCGCTACGCTGCCGCCCATGCCCTGCGGGGCAGGAGACAAAAGGAAGGAAGAGAAGAGGAGAGAGAGGCGAAGACAAGCTGTGAAGACGGACAGGAATGGGTGAGCGACAGGAGGAGAGGGAGGTGGCAGAAGGACCCTTCTCCCAAAGGGCTGGGGAGTCCTCCCAGCGGTTAGCACCAAATGTCACACTGACCAAACGCTCCGCGCCTGATTCATGGAGAGAGGTATTTTTTGCTGAGCCACATGTAGACAGGCCATCAACCTCATAACTGAGAACACTGAGGTGCTACGGCTCCCGCGACCAAGCGGCACCGGGTCTCTCCACGGGGACCACAGCCTCAGCAAGCACAGCCCGGTAAGCTCTTCTCCCAGCGCCGCTGCTACTGATGCGGCGGGCGACAGCGGGTGGTCGACCTTCCTGCGGGCCGGCCTCCCTGTTTGCGCACCTGTTTGTGGCAAAGCGCTGTGCGACAGGGGACAGCGTCCACGACGCAGAAATGCAAGGCAGCGTGCACTCTACCAGAGATCAGCCTTCGAGTCCAAACACATGCAAACTGTTTCTGAGCCCTCCACGCATCTTTGCTACGTAGTGTACTTACCCACCCACTAAAACCCCACCACAGAGACAACAAGCTCAATGCCGCAGTTCATTAGGAGAAAAACCAGGAGCAGAGATGATCTTGCACCCCCTTGTGCCCAGTTCCTTCATGCTAAGAACAGCTCAAAACACAGCATGCTAAAACTCTAACAACTGCAAGGTTTCACAGACTATGCACAGAGTTTTCCTGATCTTTGTGCAAGCCCCAGGACAAGGGATTTGATGACACCTGAACTGCAGAGTCGGAGCCTGGCGCTGGCTCCGGAAGAAGCCGGACTGCAGGCTCCGGCGTGCGGCACAGCAAACTGCCAAGGGCGAAACGACAGCTTGGGAACTGGTCTGCCCTGCTCAGAAAACTCCCCACTTCTGCAAAGCAAAGCTCGTATGCCCTTCTCCACTTCGCTTTATTTTGAAACAGACCCCTCAATTTCTAAAATAGTTCCACTCTGCGCACAAATCTTATTACAAAGCCTACGTCTTCTGCCGACAGTGCTGTAACTAATTTAGAAACCTAATACAATCGTACGTCTGTATGAAATAAACGCTCGCATTCCCGACACACATACACCATATATATCACACTCGTGGGATCCATTTCAATGAAAAATTTTGTACTGGTCACGCTAAGTTTTTTATTATAAAGATAGTAAAGTTACTCCTGTATCTAGTAGAGAAGTGAGGGTTTTCTGTTCGCCATGGGCCTTTTAATCTATATGAGATAACTTTCTGAACGTTGTGCTAGTGATAAAGGTTTTTCAGCCCAGTTATTATCACAGGCAGTACTTTTCTTAACACCATTAGGACGGATGACACATTGAAAAGCTATTGTTGGTATGGGTTGTAGCAACTTCCAGTAGTGGTGCTGAGGGACTGCTGGTTGTTGAATCTAATGGAGAACATGGACTAACGTCTAATGCACAACATGGAGAATATCAGTTTTAGCCAGCTCTGCTGTTGTCAGAAGGATTCCTGAAGGGACTACAGTAATAAGTGAAATAAATGTTTCCACTCAAATGACCTCTTCTTCAGAAAACTTTTCCCAGTCTGTTTCTGACGCTGTGGAGTGGACTGCTTGGCTATGTGTACAGTCATAAATAACACACGCTGGCACCATTCCCTGGCCTGGGGAGCGGTGTGGCCTGCTTGTGTCCACCCAGCTAAACCTTCCCCCTCAGTTCTGGTAGCCCAATCTGTATGACTCCTGTGCACAGTCCCTTGTTCTGCCTCGTCTGTGTCTGGGGCTGTGGCTCAGGGAGTGCTCACAGGCATTGGCCAAAACCATGCCGTGGGGCACAGCAGCAATTCAACAGCATAGATAACTGGGTGATGCTACTCAAACTCATACTCTGGCCGTAGTTTACAGAGATATTGATTAACACAACAAGAATGGAACAGACTCCTTAACAGCTTGTAACACGAGGCGTGAGTTTCATCATTCCAGAGTGAGTGAGATCCCTCTCAAATGAGGCTGGCTTTGCTATTTTCTCTTGAGCATGGACAGGTAAAGAGTTAAGGAAAAGGAAACCTGAAATTCAGGAAGAATATCTGTGCCATATCATCTTCAATCACTGTAAGGTACGTTGAAGCACGGCCTTAAAATAGGACATGCTGCAACTTCTTTCCAGAGAGCAGAGGAGTCATTTCAGCTACAGACGTGATGTGGAGAAGAAGGTCAGATCAGGTCCTTACTGTGATCTGGATTCCACTACAACAAAGAGGAGTCTATCCTCATCCACCTCCGTGAGAGCCCAGTGAACACTCAGAGATCGTGAGAGCCCAGTGAACACTCAGAGATCGGTGCATGAGTTTGAAGTGTTTCAAGTATTTGCAGAAAGCTCAGCTGTCTTAGAGAGACAATGGGTTCCTGGTCAAGATGTTAACATTCTTGCATCGTAAAGAGAAAACAACATCAATTCTAGAAATCTTATCAGAAATGAAAGGGAGCAGCTGGCATACATTCATTTTTCCTTATTTACACGCATTTTCCCTAGTGTTCAACTTCATTTTATAACCGATACAGAAAGAAATAAATTTTCTTTCCAGAAAATTAGATCTGAGATAAAGTTTGCTTTTGTAAAGAAGGGAAGCAGGATTACATTAGAGCTGCACTGGGGTAAAGGCAGTGGAGTGATTAAACAGCGAGACTGCATCTGACATGTCAACCTCTGTGACAGCAAGGTGGGGGTTTTTGTCTTTTAAATAAACTGCTAAGAAACAGCTATGAGTTAAGACTATAAAAATTGTAATGGCAACATGCTCAGTAAACAAATCTACTCCCTTCCCTTAATATTAGTGATAAAAGAGGTACAGATGATGCTTTACTTGCCATCACAACAAGAGACTTCTTACGAAAAGACCACTTGAGTGGATTTTGGCAAACTAAGCTATTTCAGGAGTAGCTGAATAAAGTGAACCTGCCAGAAGTATTCTCTTCGTTCTTAGTTACTCTTTATACTACATTTACGTACCTAAAGAACGGTTGTCTTTATTAGAATCCAGCTTAAAGTTGTAGAGTCATCTTTGCCTTTTTTTTAGTTCTAAATGAAGAGTAGCACACTATTAACAATTAGCACACCTTAACTATAATAAAATATGTTTGCATATTCAAATAGAACATACATACAAGGTTTAAAAATGGCCAGGCAGCAGTATATTTTTCTTCTTTATTTTTTTTTAGCAAAATACAGAAAAAAATATAAAATAGGTAATGCCTATGATGGAAGTGTTTCTGCTCCTTTGATAAAGGAAAAGACAAAAACGAAGCTTCTGTTGTCCTATACATTACTAACAGCCAGTAATTATACATCATATAGTTAATGCCATTTATGATGCCTTTCATTTAAAATCTCGGGTTTCCCTTATGCATATGTATACACAAAACAGATACACAACAGCAAGTCACAAAAGCTTCATGAAATTATGCACTAAGGTTGTCTTAATTACATTTGCACACTGACCTATACAAAATGATCTGTTTGTTGAATACTATCTCCTTAGCACTAACCACGAGAAACACCGCCGAATGTGCTGGGTGTTGCTGTAAAATCTGAATGGATTCTTTTGATATTTTAAGTCTTGGCTTGAATATGAAAACATCTTTCCAGGATAGCAGGAGCTCAAACACAAAGGAAGTGACTGCAAAGTAACAAGTTCTTGCGTATCAGCTGATGGGCAGCAACTGCCTGCTGGCACACACTTAACCCACGGTCAGTGAGAGGTCTTTTGATTTAGCCAGGAGTAGTGCATTGATTTTTGTCAATGAATTAAACCTGAAAACATGTGGAACACTTACTCCTTTTAAGCTCAGGAAAACCTTGGAGTTTACAGCGATGGCAGATCATCATTAAATTAAACACTTGATAAATAAAAAATGAGGAAAGATGCAACTTGCAACGGTACTTTGTAAAAAAGAACTTATGCAAGAAAAAATACATCAGGCTATCGCTCTTTCCAGAGAGGCATGGTTAGTGGCAGAGCGCGGGACCAAAACAATCAAGGAACCCTTCTGAGTAAGGAATAAGGAAGTTCCCCTCAGTCAAGAGCAGAGGCTAAAGAAGGGGCTAGACAGGCTTATTACTCTGAAAATCATGGAATAAGAAAAGCAGAAACAGATTGGATGCATTGCTTAAACATCAAATAATGAGAGAAAAATAACAAAATTATCTACTTACAAATCAGCTCAAAGAAATAACATTTGTGCAAAGATATATTTTCCACTACCTACAAAGGAAAAACTTGTGTGTGCGGTGAATCACACAAATTTCCAGTGCTCCGTACGTTAGCAAGGCACTGGCCAGTACCCTTGAGAAAAAAGAGCAAATGTTTGCACACCCATGACACAGTTTTTGGCAGACTTTCCTTCCTCAGACAGCCGTTCGGGCTGCATTCGCTATCTCAGGATTTTCACCAGAGAATACAACAGAACTGAGACAGATCTCAAGCGGCGACTCCCAAATGTAGCTCATCCATGAGTAAACAACCCTGAGACAGAAGTGGCAGGCTAAAGCAAAACAAACCCCAATATTCTGTGCAGTTGACATAGTAAAATTCGGCAACCTGTTAGCACAGCAGGATGCTCAGGACCATCACAGTCAGGCTGAAATTCTCCCCAGCCCACCCGTCTCAGACGGCAAGGACAGCTCACAAAGTCTGGGGACTGGTGAGCCATGTCTGGGTTTTCGCCCAGCTAAACATGTCCTCAGTCAGCATCTCGGAGCTCTGCGAGGAAACATCCAACAGCGCAAGTGCCACACGCTAACGAAGTGCTTTAGTAATTGAAACAGTCTGTTACTCTCCCATAAGCCTGACATACCGGGACCCTAAACATGCACCGAGGTTATCTGCACAGACTGTCTACGGTACTGGAACAAACATTTGAAGACAACGGTGTGGTCAAGCCTGGAGATGAGCAGGCTATGGACTGTAGGAGCTAAGAAAATACCGCTGTGCCCTTGCTTATGGGGGGCCAGCACTACTTGCTGTCACTGGCAAAGAATGGCATGGTACCTCCCTAAGGTGCTACTTTAAATACACATTATAAAGGACACAGTGAGAGAGATACAGATACTGGAAAAAATCTAAGCAGTCAAAAATTTTATACAAGTTTAAACAAATAATGGCAATAAGGTTTGATCCATGTACCAGAATACAACCCAAGTAAATAAAGTGAAACCATGTGGGTGGCATAAGAAAACTGGCCTCTGGAGCAAGCAAGCACAAGATTTCTTTACATTCTTTCTTCAGCTCTTATTCTCACTTTCCAGAAGCCAGCCTTACTAAAATATGCCCAGCTGTACTGGTGACAGCACACATGAAACCTACATTTGTCATATACGAAACATCTGACTCAGTGACGCACAGGACAGGGTGATGGGTTGGTGAGCATGAGTAGATCAGCTTGCAGTGTAAACCTCATTTAGATGATGCAAATACTAATTCTCAATATTCCTGCCCAGTTAATTGGCTGGTTATAAAAGAAAAAAAGAATCAAATAAATCGCACACCTTCACAAACAGATGGCAAACAAGATTCTGATCTGTATTTAGCACAGCTATGCTACAGCACTGCACCAATACAGTGTCTTTGGATGGCTCTGGTGCGAACCCGTTAAATGTGTCCCAAGCAGCAGCACTGACATGGGTAATGCTTAGGTACTGAATACATCAGGTCTTTGCTAATATCCCTGGTACTGAGTGAACACTTCTACTGATAAGCAACTTGGGCAACTGAAGAGTAGCAACATAAAAAAAAAAAAAATGTACTGAGACCACTGCCATAGGAGTAATCAAGAGGCTTTTTCTTTGCCGTCTACCAAGAAGGCTAATAAACTTCTTGATAAGTTTTTTACTCATATAAAACCTAAAGAAAGATTTTAAAATCCTCATTTCTTTTTTCAGTCGCAATCTATTTTTCAAAAAAGTCCCAAAGAGTTTTTAGGAGGAAGTTCTTTGTTTCCCCATCAACCACACACCTCACCGCCCCTAATTTCTAGACTGAGCTCTTTCTTCAGCCCACCTTGTTGTCTTCTCCAAGTCCATCAGGGTGCCATGAAAAACATCCAAAGATCTCTGGGCCAGAGTAACAGTGACATTGTTTCCCTTTGGTACCTGGACAATTTCACACTGGCGTCTGCCAACATCTGCAGAACGACCACCACATTTCTTCACACCCATTCAACAAGGGATGTTTTTTTGCTTATGTGCAATAGCAGTTATGGAAAACATCACCTTAGTAAAATCGGGGCTTCCTGCAAAGATCACTGCAGTATTTCTCCTTTCCACAAAAAGATCAATGCTCTGTTTAAGAAAAAGCACTTTTTTTTTCTAAAGGGTTTTCTTATTATGCTTTAATATGAATCTTGCAGTCTCCTCACTGTTTATTTGTCTGACTGCTTCTCTTCACAATGTGAATAGCTTTGGGGAAGATGGAAACTAATGACCTAGCTAAGGTTTTAACCCAGACCCCCTAGTGTTTTACCAGCTGTGCTATTAGGTTAACTGGCTGAATCTCCTCTGCTTCTCTCTCTGATATTACAAAACCCAGTCTATGTATAGCATGCAATAATGTTTAAATTTTTCCTACCCCTAAACCTCCCTCTGCTACTGCCTAGCCTTGAAATTCATATAATCTATCATTGATAAATTAGAATCTGGGGAAGGATCAGACAGATTACCCAGATGGTAGCTGGGGAAGAAATATCCAACCTTTCCTAATGCAAACCTTGCGTAACGCTCTCTGATGTAAATTTTAAGTGCTATATTGAGGGCAGAGAAGGAAAGACATTTGTGGAGATGTTCATGCAGAGACAGACCAAAAAAACATTGGTCACCCACCATCTTATATGTAATTTATTACTGTAACATGCCTTATGCAAGATGCTTTTACTGTGGTGCTCAGAAAATCAGGGTAACAGTGAATTGCAGTACAAAAGCACCCCACCCCGCCCTGCCAACTGCCCCCGAAACGACTCCTCAATTTCAGTAGGTAGCTTGGGCTGCTGGTCTGAGTAGCAACATGAAAACCTTTAGGAGACTGCTTGCTTTATACAATCAACATTTGTCTAAGTTTCCCTAATAACATGCATACTTATGAAAATCACGGAGGAGAGCAAAGAATGAACGGCATTTTTCAATGTGTAATGCGCAAGGCCTGCAGGCTTAAGGGTCTAAATTTCAGGTTTGAAAAATTTACCCTCCCTAGAGAATCCTGTTCAAAGGTTCCACGGATCAACTCAGATCTTCTTTTTAATGCAATAAATATATTGAATACCATGAAATATATATGGATTTTGTGGACAAGACTAAAATACACATGATGTGCCTTTTCTGTCTTGCAGACACATAAAATAAATCGTAATTTTTTTCAGAAATACAAAATCAGTGTGTTGTCCTCAATCCCAAAATTCCTTCGTCTCAGTCTTATTTTACCATGAATTATGACTCAACTGGTTCTGCCCTTTCTTGATTTGCAGCTGCTCCCTGACGAGTGTTTATTCTGCAGCCTTTTGGGATGGCAAGAACCATCCAGTGTTAGCTATTAATATATACATTATATAGATTTCAGCTCACTGTCCTATATATTAACTTAAAAAGACATAAAGGGTCTTAGATCAGAAGCTCTTTATTTTTAGAGAAGCTTCATAAAAAGCTTAACTTAGGTACTGAGGGAGCAGAGTGTCCTGGAAATGATGGTGCTGTTGAACAGGCAGACCACAGACGGCTCCCGGTTTACAGGCCATGATGGGAAGCTGTCCCAGGGACAGGGATCATACCCAGGAACTTCACATCAAGCCTGGCGACAGGAACATCGACTGTGTCACTTTGTCAAGTTCTTCATCACTGACTGCTTGTGGCTTCTCTCGCTCCTTAAGCCCAGAGGCAGGGAATCTGACGGCTGCCTAATGAAGTCAGTGGAAACTTTTCTATTGAGAAGTCTCTCTGCTGGCAACTATATAAACTCTCTCAGAATAATTCAATTCTACTCCCTAATCTCAAAAAGAGAATCCCCAATTTAGTTTAAAAAATGAAATAAAGATTCATCCCCAAGTATAACAAGATTTAACATCAGCAAGAAGAAAGCAATGACCAGCTGCTAGTATACAAAATGTACTTGTGAGGCCTGACTCTGGGTTTTGATTGTACAGATATTATTATCTACTTCAAATCCTACTTCTGCAGTTTTGCTCTCTCGCAGCGTGGCTTATGACATGTAAATCATATCTTTTCCTCCTTTGGTTATTCTTGCAGATGGCCAATACTACCGTATATTTAGTGTAGGCCACAACTAATCAGATCAACCTAAAGCTGAGACTGGCTGGTATATGTTTGAAATCCAAGTACAGACTGAAAACAGCGTCCTGAAATGGCGACCAATTTTGTTTAGAATTAATCTGGTTTGGCAGACTAACTTAATTTCTGATACTTCTGCGCACGAAAAGCAGGTCTTCCCGCAACGCTCAAGAGACAAACAGGCACAAAACTACTCACTCCCACAGCTCGGAGTAAGAAACAGTAACCTTTTATCCCAAAGATCTTGATTACTAATCAAAGTAGACGTATTGTAATCTTTTTTGTTGTCCATTGCTACATGATGTAGTACAATACAAATAGGCAGAAAAATGGGGGGCTTGGGTGCTACGGCAATTAAAATAGCAAAGAAAACCGTGTGTATACATTTCAAAAACCGGCTCGTCAGACCAACTTTCAGTGCACTACACTCCCACTTTTACAATCAAATTAAAAATAGTGGTAAAAACCAATGATGGCCTGATCCTTTTTAAAGACTGTTGGTAAGTTTAGTACTCACTAAACTGAGAAACTAACATCACTTTTTGAGTCACCAAAGAAGTTTAGTGCACAGCTCTACTGCATGGTTCTGTGTTCACGTACAGATCAGCTCTGTATGTTCCCATGTGTCCTGTTCCTATTTCACCACGTGACTTGAGACAGAAAAGAGATGTTTTACAGAGCCAGCCTTGCGATGAAATAACTTTTCGTAAAGACGTGTGACGGTTTCAACTAAAACCTGCTTTTCCTCCTTGCATGACATACTTTTCTGGCTGTTGAGGGCACAGTTCCTCTAACCCCGGTTTTGCAGGCATGAAGATTTCCTTGCAGCCTGGCACGGTGTTCCTGCGCACCAGCTGGAGCTCAGCTCCTCCACGTTGACCCACTTGGAGAACGCTCTGTGGAGAAGAGGCACTCGAACGTACCTGTGGCTTTGCACTCAGTGCATGTCTCAAGCATCTTTCTTAAGAGCCTGAAACACTTCAGTCTACATCAAGTAAACTTATTACCAAGTCTGATTTAACCTTAAGTGGTGTCATCGTTAACATGGCAAGCAGAAGAATTTTAATGACAAGAATCATTTTATTCTCTAGCTCCTCGGTGCTCTGAATAGATCCCAAACCCCCAAATGAGAGCAGAAAACGTATTCTCAGGGAAAAAGCCTTTTTAAGATCTAAAAGCAAACTACAGTATCTTTTTTGCTGCAATAAGAAATCTTTGATCTATTTTCTTCCTTCTCGTTTCTTTTTTTAAGAAAATAGATTTCAGGGAAAAAAATCTCTGTCATCGAATGTCATTATTAAGCCATAAATCTGACTGGGAATTGTAGGTGCAAAACACTGGATTGCAGTGATTCTGCATCTTCCACACAAACAAAAAACATTTATATTTATTTAGAAGAAAAGACACCACAGTGGAATTTATGTGATGACTGCATACAAATCAGCATGCCCAGAAAACAGTTAAAAGGGAGAAAAATACCTATATGAAACCTAATGGGCAAATTAGGAAATTGTAGTTACAGGAATTCAGTTGCTACTTAGTGTTTATAGGGAAGCACAAAGAGAACACCAAAATGCCTGATCACATCCCATCTGTTACTGCCTCTTGCTGGATAACATCTTGACTGCCAAAAAAGCTATTTAAATTTACTACATTGCAGCTATTGATAAATATCACTTCTGCAAAGATCTAATACTAAATAAGGACTAGATCTGAGGATAAAGCTCACGAGCAGTTGTGTCAGTAGGATCCAAATTTTGCTCAGTATAACACCTGTACTCCTACAAGCCTGCAGTTTCTTACTCCCTGTCCACGACCGTGGTATGTTTTTAATAGAGCATACACTGTACAATAATCCTCAAAATCTGGATCATGTCAACAACAGAAAGAAATGAAGCTAGAACAGAAAGAACAACATAAAGAAAAAAGAAAAGGTACTGGGAGGAGGTGATGGAGAGGAGGAAGGCTACTATTCAACAATTTTGGAGGTGCTTACTCCAGGCACTTTCCACATAGATCTGACAGGCACAGAATGGTGCCATGAAACTGCCTCCAGCAATAGAATACATTTTCCAGCACATCACAGCAGCTGCAACGGCATCAATTCTGCTTGCAATCCATGTCCAAACAGAAAAGTTCTCAGTGGTCCTATTTCAGCATATCTCAAGGACTAATTAAATCCTCATTACTATCTTCTAATTATTCCAGTGCTCTGGGATTTCACTGAGCAAGTCCCCAATGGTGCATTAGATGAAAAGGGTTAAATAACCTGTGTTGATTTTGAGACTCCAGATCTATTTCAGACCTTTAGCATATCATCAGCATTATCATGAATATTTAACTGCGCACCGCTGTGAAAATTATAAGGGGAAAACAATTAAAGATTTTTTAAAAATTAATTCTGACCCATATACATTTGCACTAATAAATAAGGCTTCTTTAAGTATCCCCATTATGAGAGTGCTTGCTAGAGTAATAACGTGAAGTCATTAACTGTTTCCATTAAATTCAACGGTTTTCAGGAGCTCCCAATTCACTATTTTAATACAAGACTGAAACCCGACATGTACATATCCAACTGGATAAGCATGAAAAATGCTACTTAAAAGTAGGTAACTTTCCTAAGCTTTTTCAAAATTAGGTAAGGAACCATTCATTTCTGCAGGGGTAAAAGTCCCTATTTGAACATCATTGCGACACATATTGTCCTATTAGTGTTTGCATAGGTGAGTATTCCTCTATGCAGACGGACATCTCCACTAGGTTACAAACGTAAGAGTGGGAGTATAAACTAATGGCCAGGCTGGAAGGCTTCTTTTTCATGCTGCAGCCTCAGGAAACCAATTTAGGGGGTCAGTTTGGATATGCTGGGTTTCCATTTGATCCATACAAATAACTTCTGACGCACTGAGCAGTTTTGGCTACTAAGCACATCCTCAAAGTGTGGCTTCCAAAATCCAAACAGATGAGATAAGTAGGTACAGCTGAATATAGGGAACTCAAGTGACTGTGTACCTCAATTATTTGCCAAATGGTTATGACAGCTGTGGTAACACCGCTGCCCTACCTCTGGGGGCTGATGTAACTAAAGTTTCTAAAAAGCTTTGACTTTATTCAATAAACATGAAAAATCAAAACCCTACTTTAGATATAGTAAAGAAAAGTCTGGAGCAGCTGTATCAGAAACAAAGAGCAAACCACGCATCCCCTTTCTGCCCCAAAGCATTGCAAGTTTTAATGACTAGCTTAATTAGACTACATTTTCACGTGGCATCCCCAAGTAACGGTAATTGCCAGGATTCAGCAGCAGTTCAATGCACATGTAGGTGGGCGGGCATGGCTACTCCTGCTTCTCCAAGAGACTTCTGACCCCAGCCCTGCACAACCTGCTCCCTCTGTCTCCAGAGCTCTCCAGCTCCGACAGTCCATTACGATGTATGGGACATACTTCAAGTCCCAGCACTTTCAAGGACATGTGAGCTGAAACATAGCTTATGCACGTAAAAGTACATGCAATTTCTTATTGCCTAGGCAGACAGCACATGTAGGTAGAATTGGAAAAGTTTCACTGCCTGGGCATCAAACAGCCACGGCCAGTTACTGATTCTGGGACAAGAACAGAAGTGGGCTGCCTAGAACAGCATGCTCCATTTACTCTGAGACAGGTCCACATGTTCCACAGCTTGAGCAGGACATGAAAGATTTTCAAATTATTTTTAAAAATTAAGCATTTTTATGCCTATTACAAAAAGTATGAAATAAGCTATATAAAAAGCAAGCTGAGAGTACAGAAAATCCAACCCCCCAAGAAATTCCTATTACTGTACATATGTACCTACGTTACTACTCCCCTCCTTCCACATGCAGAATGTACATGTGAAAATATGCTCCTTGCTTCATGCTGCACTGTACATGACAGGGAATGTATAGCCTTAGGCAGGCAAACATAAAAATCTCAGCTGGGTGCTGAGTAACCATTGAAAGTAGGGTAAAATATAATCAAACACTTTCATAATAAAATAAATAAGTGTAAACTTAATGGTTCAAGGTAGTGGCTTAGCATCCAGAAGTGCTACAGCTCAGACTCCATCTGACAATCAAGTTTCACAATATCTGGTAAGTAACATTTTTTTTCAAGTACTGAGAGCAGAGGATCCTGCTCAAGAAATGATTAGTAGTCTTATGTTCATTCAATTCTCTCTAAACAAGGACAGAAATGTTACACAAAGTGCTAAAACAAACATTACCTTATCCTATGGAGAGTCTCTGGGTTTTTTGTTTTCATTGTCTGTATCATTTTTTCTTTTCTTTTTTTGGGAAGAAAGTGTATCAGTAAGCCAAGAGTTTAAATTACTGTAACAGATGCCTATGGATCAGGTGTCCTTAGCAGCAACGATTTTCTGCTCAGGTTTTTATCAGTAAATGACAAGCACCTTCCCTTTGAGTCCCCATCACTCCCCCTCCTTCCTTTCTTCAAGTTCAGTGGAAACCAGTTCAAGCAAGCAAAGGAATCAACTAACGTAACAGCCTTTTAAAAGGTGAAGTTTTCCATTTCAAAGGAGCCTCTAATCAATGGCAGGGCGCAAAAGGGAATGCACGCATGTTTATGCGCGTATAGCACAGACTTTAGAGCAGCTTTGGGGAACACGTTCTGCAAAATCAATACGACCTAGCTAGTAACAAATTTCATATCTGCTGTATGAAATAAATGGACTTCTCGTACAAGCTGGGTCACAAGGATCATGCATACTACACCAGATTTTGCATACGCAGAGTGCAAAAATTGCAACATTCCCAAATACATTTTCTCTACGAACATACCCACAATTCTCATCCCCCAGCACAAAGGAAGAACCAGACTAAATCAGTCTGTAAATTTTATTTCTCTCCCTGTTATTTACTTGTTTGACTTCCCAGTTATGGCAGCTGTTTTCTCTGTTTTCCTTTTGCATTCTCCTCTGCCTCCTCTGACCACACAATGATGCCCAGTTTTGTTCTACGGCAGCAACAGAGAGGTTCGATCCTTCCAGCTCTGTCAGATCTGCCTAACTCGCCCATCAAAGCCAGGTGAGGAACGTAGACTGCAGAAATAATTATTGCTGGGCAGTGTTAACGTTTTGCGCCAAGACCCAGTCGTGCCACTGGGAAAGTGGCATCTTTCTGCCACAAAGAGAGCACACATCTTTCTGAGACGCTTGGGTCTTCAAAGCCTCAACCTGATCCAGTCCCACTGCCTTGTGACATGCTATCCCACAAAACATCATACATTTGTATTGGGTACCAAGGCCATCCACTTTTCACCAAACACGTACATTACTCTAAAAATTTTTTAAGGGGAGAATAAGTCCCTGCACTAACAACCACGCACAAAGAATGACCTGAAAAGGAAACAAAACAAACGAGTTGAGTGTGGAGTTGTGTGTTTCATGTTCTCATTAATCAGTATTCCTGGTGGAGGGGACATCCAACACAGAAAACCAGCAAAAATTAAGACTCTCTCTCCTCTTCTTTGTGAGCCCTCTTAGTTCCTCCTGGATGCTATCCCAGAAATTTGTCATTCTGTGAGTTCAACTCGTTCCACTGTGAGAAAACTTGCAGTATTTATGGTATCCCCATATGGCGCTACTTGGAGTATTTCTGGTAGCAAGACATTTTAGGAGGGGCACTTCATAAATAACTCCATGTTTATCACAGTTATCATGTGTCTGTTTTGCAAGCTTGTTGCTGGCACATGTTAACCACTGCATGGACAGGATGCCCAGTTTACAGCAGTTGATTGTATGGCCATGCAACAAAGTTGTGAAAACTATCCATCATGAGCTACGGAGGAAGGAGGTGAAAGGAAAAGGGCTTAAAGTCTATAAATGGTAACAATTAAGAAAAAAAAAAGCTCAGTTTATTTTTGTGAGCACTTGCTAGGAAGCACCCTTTTAGAACAGGGCTGTTGCCTGCAAGGTTTTCCCTTGTAAGATTGCCAAATCTTTGAACTGTTTGACCTAATTAGTTGAGTTCCCTTAATATTGAAAGACATTTTTATTTCTAGAACTGGCTGGAGGACTAGCTATCATGTCCATGCAAAGGCATCAGAGATGAGAATTTTAAGAACAGCAGCAAAAGTGCAGTGCTCATAGCTAGCACTATTTCTATACATCTTAATTCTAAGATAAAGAAAAGTTGAATTCTCTAGGATACGAATCAAGTATTTACAGCAAACTGTCTTTATACTCTGGGCATTCACTATATTTTGAGAAAGCCCTGTTTCCAACTATATTTTGGTAAAACCTGCTATTCAATTGCTCTTTCCCCAGACAAGGAAAACCCCCCGAGCCTTTTACAATGAGGACTGTCATTATTTTCTCTGGGAAAAGAAAAGAAATGCCAGGAAATCTCACATCGCTAATGTGCGACTGAACGTGAAGGCTGCATTTGGCACCAACTAGCAAAGCCCCAACACCTAACAAACCTCGGTCCTGTGGCATTGGTGACTGGCTCAGGGCAGGGTGGGAGCTGGATTCTGCCTGGCTGCCAGGAGGCTGCGGTGGCATCTGACTGCCTGTAACACACAGAGAAAAAAGGGAAAACAGACTTGCTTTTAACATTGCAATGCACAAACCCAAGCCTGCTGCATTTTTCAACCACTCAACATCAAAGAAAGTACCAGCTGCATAAGGTGAAGGCAGAGCTCAACAGGCCTAGCTTTTTAGCTTCTTCCAGTTTTTCTTCTACTTTTTCCCTTTTTTTTTTTTTGAAACCCATGGAGGAAACATGCATAAACATATTTAGCAACAGGCATGGCGAAATGTTCAATTTCGTATTGAGCGAGTTCCCAACCTCACCGACATGATCCAATTTATAGCTGCAAATCTCCTGACACATATTTCTGCTAGAGAGTTTAACAAAATCCAAGTCTGCTGAACAATAGGGCTCATCCTGCCGAGCTTAAACTGGCCTCCAGCCAGGCAGACATGGACTGCTGCCAAGAATATTGCCAATGAAAAATTCAGTCAATACAAAAATGACTAACAACAACAGTTTAAAAAGTATTTCAATGAATCAGTGGTTTTAATATTATTTGAATGTCCGTGTAGAATATGGGAATAAAGAATAATACGTAAGTGCACGTGGTGAAAGTGAAGCAAGTTTGAAAGAGATCAGACAGAAAAGGAGTATCCTATTATTCAAATAAAAGCAGAGGGAAGATATTTGCTTATTAAAATATCCATCCAGAACAGACAGACCCATTTTTATGGCCTCGTTCAAAAGACGCCCACACAGCTTACCCACGGCTGTCTACCCGCCCAAAGCAGCGCAGCCCTCCCAGCACTCTCCGTGAGGCTCGGCACACCAAACGCTCCCTCCTCAGCATTACTGGAAAGCAAAGGTGCTGCTCATCGCCCTGACGCCAGCCGCTCCCTGGGTCACCACTCAACACCGTGCGGAGCAGGGATGGCCACGCTACCACCGTCCCTGGGCACGACATCCCAGCGGCCCTGAGCCTGCCGGACAGCCGGAGCAGGAGGGCCATCGCGGCTCGGCCCTCTCCTGGGACTCCTCTCT
>Ga0181612_139393_pt1 | contig 17582 bp, 12 predicted proteins | sample HoacroProtozoa21_FD_119630 | JGI IMG/M metagenome (GOLD analysis project Ga0181612, IMG submission 119630) | Hoatzin crop microbial communities from Cojedes, Venezuel. Combined Assembly of Gp0051906, Gp0051904, Gp0051908 | reverse complement strand
TTCCCGAAGCGCGCGGACAAGCGGTGAGCGGAGCCGTGGCCGCTTCCCGAGGCGTGAGCAGGGTGTGGGCGCTGGGAGGGAGGGAGGCACTCGGCAAAGCAAGTTGGCCCCGCGGCTTTGACACAGCCGCCCTTTACAAACCTGGGGGAGAGCCAATGCGCTGTCATTACATTTTTTTGCTTTTCGGCTTCGAGCTCGGCTTGCTCTGAGGACCTCTGAGGTTTGGCTGTCTCTCCCTTGAGCGTTTGGAGGCTCCAGCTCTCCCTCCAGCGGCGAGAAGCAGCTTGCACTCGCGGGAGTGACTTGTTGCTCATAGGAGGGTCACAGCAGTCTTCATCCCCTTCATGTTTTCACGTTTGTTCCCTCCAGGGGTGGGCTTGAATTTAGCCATTAGCAGGAGCCTGTTCCTGCTGACCAGTCAACTCCTGCCAGTGCCGGTTCTCTGCCTGCTGCGTTGGGAGCTGGACTGGCTGGGATACCACGTCTGTGCTCTCCGTAGGATAGCCTGAATCAGCACCAGCAACTCTTTCTATTTTTCCAGACACGTGAGTTCATTTCAAGAGACCTGAGATTCGTTTCTATAGTATGTCCTACATCAGAGAGAATGAAGAGGAAGAAAATACCTTTCAGGCCCAGTCTGTTTTCAGATAAACATTTTAATGCGGGTGTGTGTAATCCTTTCTCCGCCAGACTTTGGTTTAATCCCTTTTCCCTGAACAAATAGGTGTCCTCTGGCAAGGAACTGATGTGTGGCTGTAAACAGCCAGTGTTTTTATTATCCAGTTAATCTCCATTTATTATCACACATTCAGCGAACAGCAGACGTTCCGCTACTTGTTTGTCTGCTTACAGGAAGAAATTTTATCTTAGTCAGTGGATTATGGTAAAGGCTGAGTGAATCACTGCGCTGCACCACTGTCAGCCCTTTCAGGGTTATTCAAACAATGGGACTGACCAGCCAGCCAGATAAAATGTTTAATGCTCTAGATTGTCAGGATCATCAATTTAGTATTCATGTCTCTCTATAGCACTGCCTGCAGCCAGTGTTTAAATGGAGCTAGAGGTTACATCGATTGAGCAGACGGGCTTTGAGTGTAGATGGGGCTGCAATACACACGGTGTTTTGAACTGTGAGGCTGAATTCAGGGTTCCCTGAATCCCTGTGTCACCACTTTTCAAAGGCGATGCCTTGAACTTTACCTAACAGGCTGAGGATGAAACAGATCTCATTCTGTCACGGGTACAGGCTGCAGCCTACAATAAATGACTGCGGGTAGCAGAACATTGAAATGTCTTACTCATTTTTTCTCCGTTGCTGCACGTCTCTGAAACTAACTTCTGCCTTTCCCTGGAATCCCTTGTGCTTCACATCCCTTGTGCTGCTTCACTGCTTTCTTCCCCAAATACCCTTCCTCTCCTCCCAGCCTCTTGCCCTGCTAAGGTCACCTGCGGCCATGCTCCAGCAGGCTGAGTTTCTGTATTGTTTTGTTCTTAACCAAAGTGCAGCTTTGTATGTAACTGCCATTAACAGTAAGTACTTGTACAAGTGCTGCACTTGTGCTTGGCTCAGTAGGGTTACTGCATTGTTTTTTCCCAAGCTTCTGCTATGACACGAAGGCTTGGCAGTCTTCAAAACAGTCGCTGCTGATCAGCAGCAGGTTACTCCTGCTGATAGTCAGAGCAGCTGCAGTTTAAGCAGATGCTGTTTACCCAAAGCTGTTATCTCATCCAGTGTTTTTTGCTGCCCTGGGTCCATGTCCCTCAATTTGCTGATGCCTGAGGCATTTCCATTCTGTGCTGGATGCTGACCAAACATGATTTTGTCTTGAAGTTGATAATTCATGCCCCACATTTCTTCCCCACTTGAGCAGCAGAAAGCGTTACCCTTGCTGTGTGTTGGTACTCACTTTGCTAGAGGTTTAAGGGATTGTCCTAGCAGAACAGGGGGGAGGAAATTACCTAGCCTCATACCCTGAAGCATGGCAAGTTTGAGGCACCTGGTGAATGTATTTATTTGCATGGTTGCTCTCATAGTGATTCGGCTGTGAAGTCTTGACTTTTTCTGTGGACGAGGTTCACTCATTCCTCCTTTTCTGCCATGTAAAGTTTCACACTACTGCTAAGTAATGAATAGACAAAATTAAGGAAGTTGAAAAAAGGACCTCCATGAGCACAGACAACTATCAGATTGCATTTGTTGTGCTGCTGGGGAGGGTGCTGGGTGGTCAGTGCTGCTGCTGCTTGGAAAATGTGTGCATATGAAAACCTTTCCTTGGTAGTGTTGCACGTTCACTTTCTAAGCAGCATGGCCGAGTACGTACCCTTTGCCTTCTGGAAAAGCAAGGAAGCCTTTTTTGCAAGACAGCATTGTTCCTATGTTGGCAAATTGGTTGTCTCCTTATTGTTGTTGTATTCCTTTCCTGTTTAGCAAAATGCATGCCCTACCAGGAGAGGGCATTTACCAGCTCTGGAATATTCAATAAGATAGTGTCCATGCTAGTAGCTGCGAGGAAAAAGCCTGGAGATATTTTTCACTGATGCCAGTAACAAGGATCTTATTCTAGCACAGTAAATAGGATGTCTGAATCTTTTTTACTTAAAATCTTTATCACTGTTAAGACCTAGCAGCTGCAGAATCATCTAATGTTAATGTTTTCCTCTGATAAGAGGATTAGGATCAGTTCATCAATGTAAGAAGACTAACAAACACCATTGGGCTGGTGTTAGGGGATCCAAGGTAAGAGACCAACCTCAGGGTAGGCAGGGCCTTCGGTAGGAGGTGTGGGAGGTGCTCTTGTATAAAGGTTTATTCTGGCCTTTGGAAGGAGGACTCAGACCTTGAGGACAGAAAATGTCTCTTCCCTTGGACTGACAGTGACAAGTATTTTTCAGAAGCAGCTGGGATTTCTTCTGCATCTGTCTAAAGGAAACGCTGGTGGGGGTTTCTGGCTCCTTAGTTAATGGTGGGGACGGTGAATACGGTAGTATCACCTTCATTATCAGAGATCACTCTAAAACAATCTAGAAGGCTACTCTAAAAAATCAATGCCAAAATAGCAGTCAGTGCAGGCTGGGCTTAATGATCTATGCTGATTGGAATACACGGTGGCTGAGTTTTCAAGTGTCTAAATACTTCAGCAATAAACATTTGTGGACTTTTTGTTTTGTACTTGATTTGTGGCCAAGTCTTTTAAGGGTACTGAGGAATGTACAGATGATGCAGATAAGCCACCAGATTCATCGGTACATCTAACCTTTTGAAAATTCGTGGGTTTAATCAGAAAAGCAATAGAGAAATACAAGAAAAAACGTTCTTCCTTTTCCTCAGTGTATCACTGTGCACAACAAAAAGTTGAACCACGGTGTCAGCTTTTAGAGGGACTTATAAGTTAGAGCCTTGCATGGTGACTTTATGGTTAGAGTCACAGGTCAGGGCTCTGAACTGTGCCAGTAGAGGTGTTTCAAACCTTGGGCAAACAACAGCAGAAAGCCTTCTCCTGCATGCAGGGAGGTCCCTGAAAAAAGTTAAAAGCTAGTGATTACAGCATTTGGCAACTTCTGCCCTAAATACTATAAAGGAACACACACCCCCTCCCTTTATTTATACAGCTTTGAAGCATAAAGGTGATACATTATTTTATTCCTAATACAGTGACACTTTTTCTTTATTCCGCAGATTCAACCAGTTATTGATCAAGTCTTCTCTTTTTCTGAAGTTCCAAAGGCTTTTCTGAAGTTGGAAGGAGGACATGCACGTGGAAAAACAGTGATCGACGTAATCAGTAAAAAATAAAATATCTCTAATCATTACTCTGCCTGCAGTCAGTCCTTTACTAGTAAATTACACTTGAATGTGAACTGCTACGTAGTAACTGCTTTCTTGAAAAGCTCTCACAGAATACATCATTTAAAAAAAGTCTTGTTTTAGAAAAGCCTCTTTTGATTCCTTCATACTCTGCCTCTTAATATGCAGACAATAAATGCTAATGTCCCTTAGGTGTTTCAACATGAAAACCATGTTAAGAATGTAGTTGTGACACTCCTTGCTCTTGGGATAAGAGGAACAATTGGCAGCATTTTCAGTTTGTAGATCTTGGAGCTTATATTTTACAGATGTTTTAATTAATTCCTGAAATGGTCGGGCACACTTTTATCCAGTTGTCTGTATGAAACTTGTGCTGTCCTTTGTTAGTATATATTATGACTCACTCAAGTTCATTCTCAGAACCTCTACACTTTTCCTGTATTAAGTGGTCACAGGGCTATCTCAAGACCAGTACTTTAATCTTGATACGGCAAACCTCTCGCAGTGTACCTCATGGAACAAAACCAATCTGTAACTGATGATTATTCTAACTGCCTAACTCCTGGCGCAGATTCAGCTGACAACAGTGTTCATGGAGGTAGGCTAGCCCTGATTTTGTTGTTAATCAGGAAACCCTGTTCCTTCTGTACCCCCATCACTGCTGGTGGTGGTGAAGTGCCTGCAGGGTCTGTGTCTGTCCATCTGCTTTTAAACTCACCCTTTTGCCAGAGATGGGTTACGGAGTGACTTCCCATGTAATTATGCAGGCAGATTGCAGGAAAGTGGTAACCTTTTAATTGAGAACTGCATGTTTACTGTGGTGCAGCTATGGTGATTGAAAAAACAGGTCATGCAGTGCTTCCACCAGGCAACACCATAGCAGCTGTGTGAATCACGACCTCCTGCACAAACGCACTGAACACGTGCTTGCGTAGGAGCAGCATCCGTTCCTCAGAGCCTGCAGCTGTTCCACACCATGTATTCACTCCTCGTTAGCTAGCTCTTGCAGAGGAATTATGGACAGAGAAGGGCAAAATTAACTGTAAAATGCCAGCTTTTTACCTTTAAAAATAATTTCAGAAAAAAGTTACCTAACTTAAATTTATTTGTAAAATGCTATATTATATATAGCAAGAGCACATCAATATGACAAAGTACCACTCTTTGGAACCATTAAACAACACAATTTCTATGAAGAACTAAAAGCAGCACATTTCAGAGCAACAAAACTTCAGTACGTCTGTACAAAAGGACGAGAATCAGTAAGGCACTTCCTCTAGGGTGGTAACAGTAACAGCACCAGTATCCTTTGAGGCTATACACTAGTAATGAAAATGTTGATTTTAAACAGACTTACTATGCAAGACAAAGGCCTGGACGCTCCTAGGAGCAGCTTGTAGTAACACTGGTCTAAGCCAGAACAAAACACAGCAGCATAGTACAAGACTTTGTATTTTACCTTTTTGCCCACATTATTAAGGAAAACTAACAAAACCAGGTTAAGAGCAGGGCAACAGAAGAACCTCCTGCAGTCATCAGTCTGTCTTACTTGTCACAAGCTCTTTACTAAATCAGTAACACTTACTTTGAGCAGGCACAGCCCTTGTGACTGGGCACGTGTCCAGGCTTGGCTATGGCCCGTACTAGAGCAGCCTGACACTTCTGCCCAGCAGCAGCCCACCGCAGGCGCTGCTCTCCAGCATTGCCAGAAATACCTGAGCGGCTGGCATTCTCCACGCTAAGCCCAACAGGCAGTGGCTGAAAAACTCAGCAAGCGCTTAGGTGCTGTTGCAGTCATCTTTCGTGACATTTTCCTGAAGAATTCTTGTTTTCTGTCTGATCTTGGAATTCACGAAGACTCTACTTACTGGAACTGTTCTAAAAGGTAAAAAATTGACTCGGCGAAGTAAAATACCCATAATTCAAAAAGTTAGGCAGCCTAGAAAATGGGCAAGTTCTTCACATTCTGATGCATCCTTTAGCCAGCCCTCTCTTTCTCTAACAAACATCTACTAATTTACATCATCTCTACATTAGGAAATCTAGAATTTTTTCTTAATTTAGGACTTACTATATCAGCATACTAACTGTATTTGAAGCCATTGTTAAAAATTCTTTGGATGTGCTGTGTGCTAGCAGTCTTTAAACTTTCAGTAAAGGTAAGTTTGTTCCAGTGAAACAAATATATTAATTTTCAGTAGTGAATATTTCTCTATACTACAGCCCATAGGTCCAAGTTGCTATACCCACATACACAATGCACTCCCGGTCCTTTATAAAACAAGCTTTTTTAGCCCTTCTCTCAGTTAAAAAAGAAAATTTAAAAAAATAATTTAAAATTATGCTTATTGACTATTCTGGATTAACTACTCACTGACATCTGTAATTCCATGGGGTCTCTCCCACCTTTAGTTCTTCCACTCTAGCCCAAGGCATACTACCACTCTCTCTCTCACATTGAGTTGTGATGATTAAAAAAAAAAAAAAAAAGATTGAGAGGTACTCAAGCTTTCATAGGGATAATAATCTTAGAGAGGTGAAATAATTCTGTTGCTTGTTCGTTTTAGAATTGCAAAGGAAAGACAAAACTCTCTTGTTGATCCTGTATCCTTCAGAGATGGCAGTGGCAATTCTAGTGTCTGGAATAGTGGCTAATTCAAACAACATCTTTGCTTGTTTGGGTTTACACAACTAGTGGTTCCCAACACTGCGTTAACTTTTCTTCGTTGACTGCGTTGACAACAACATGGTCGCGATCATATTGTGCACCCCCTGTAAAGAAAAATTTCAAAGTGCATAGATTACCTTTGAAATACAAAACACGTACTCTATGTTTCACATTATCTTTGAAATAAGAGCCACGTACTACTCTAGGTTTCAGGGCAACTCTAGTAAGTGCTGGCGCAAACAGTTTCTCTTCTCCCCAGGGCGCTGAAAAGACAAACTCATTTGCAGCACTGCCTGCTTTTGGAATTAATTTTGAAACAAGGGAGCCTGCCTGCTCCTCTCCACCCCTCCAGTAATTCAGTACCTCGGCTTTTTCAGCCTGGACGGGAAAGGAAGGAAACACTGCAGTAGTCAGGTGTAGCTCCTTTAAGGCTGTCACTTCCCAAACCTCAAACTTGGCTGTTCAGTTTCCCCTCGGCAGTTGTCACTTCGCTCTAAAGATGATGTCTACACGATGAAGTAAGTCCTGCTGCTAACAGACAACAGGAGCATGACCACACCAGGGACACGGTCTGGTACTCATTTACTCTGTGCCCTTACAATCCTGTATTTTGACCAGCTGCATCACAAGTCGCCATGCAGAGAATTATCACCCAATGTTCAGCTGTTTCCACTGGCAGCCGAACATACCTGAATGCCAAATACAACCCTTTTTCAGATGGGCTCAATTTACTCATGTGATGCAATGCCAAACGTGCTCCCACAGAAAAGCACCATTAGTATTCCGACTTAAGAAACTCAGAAGCAAAGAAACGTTCGACTGGAGCTGAAAGTCAGAACTGACATTTTTTTCTCAGCTCTAGTACCTGCTGTAGGACACGTGCATCTCATGCAGTGCACCACACCTGCGACAGCATTCCCGCTGGAAGCAGCCCCCTGAGCACCAGGACACTCCTAGACACCGGTCTTTCATTCGGCACCCCTGCAGCCTCACCCTCCCGAACGAGCAAGCGACAAGCCTGGCAGTTGAAGGCTGCTGCCGAGTGCAACAAATGCAGATTCCGGCAGGGCTCAGAAAGAAATACGCCAGGCACCTGGAGTCCTGCACGGGCAGGCACATTTAAGAGCAGCTCTTTTGTGCTAAGGAAATGCCACCTTAAGCACCTTAGCTGCTTTCTGGTGCCACTGTCCCAAGTCAGAAAGGTCTCTGAGAAGGTTAACACCAACATGATTTCCCTCCTTGCCATCACCAGGCAACTACTAAAAAGCAGGAGAGATACACAGCAGAAATACTTGCAAAGGTCTTCAGAAAAAGAGGAGAAAAAGAAGAGAACACCAGATCAAATACTCCCAACAGGGAAAAAACCCTCACCAGCAGCTACAAAAAAATAGCTACATAGCTCCGTAATCACTGTGAGCGCAAAAAATATTCTGTAAGTGGTGTCTGACAGAACACGAACATGTTCTAAAGGGAACAGATGGGATTTCTTTCAGTAGAACAAGAGCCTGTGGACTCTGACAGAGCAGTGCTGGGGACAAGGCACCGCTCTGTGCCGGTGTATCCACACGACGGCATTGGTAACTGCGCAGGCGAATGGCTGCTTCCACCTGCTGCACAGCTCAGTAACACTCAAGCTGGGGTCAAGAATGGATCAGCAGAACTGGCAGAAACAGGTAATGCTCCTACTTGGCTTTCTCAAATAAAAGCTAAATGTACCCACTGTTTTGTATTTACCATACTAAACTAAGAGTGCATCTATACTTTCATCACCAGACCTATCCATCGTGAAGTTTTTCAGTTACAAAATGCAGAATATGTAATTGCTTTTACCATGGTTACTGAAGACAAGGCAGTGTAACAGTATTTCTGCTGGTCTGATGCAACTTGGAACTGACTTTAGAAAAAGGTATGCAGAGCCACTGTGACTCTCCCAAGTCTCCCAAGACTCTCCCTTGAACTGGAGTCTTTTTGGTCAGTTTATAATTAATCATCACTAGCTTTTTATAGCAGTAAAGAGAATTTGTGACTATCTGAGCCAGTGCTGTATTATGGACAGACATTAGACAACCCTTTTCTCACAGTTCTGATAGTCCTGTCCTTTTTAGTTCTAAAATGGTGACTATTGACTCTGGTATTTTTCTTTTTTTTTTTTTTTTTTTTTTTGTAATTGCTGTAATTAATGTCATAGCATCAATGCAAAATGAATTTCAAAACAGCTAAAAAAATTAACAGCTACAGAAAATTATTACTCCCCCCACTTGAAAACACGGAGTTATGTAAGAACATCTGGTTACGCTAATTCTGCTAATTATTCCATTCGTTGCTTTTTCAGACCTTCTATGAAACTACAAAAACAAAGTCCAGAAACAATATCTACATGAATCAAATTGCTGGGACAAAAGTGACTGTAAAACATGCATCAAGTGCACACAGACCTTAGGCTGCTATGGTAGAAACTCATGTTCGCAATAAAAGTATAGCCATTAATAAACAAATGAAAAAATTTTTTGCATCTGATCACATCAGTGTAAAAGCCTGTCTTTGCTTTCCTAATATCCTTTGGCTATTGCATCTACAGCTACTATGTAAGAAAATTTGCGCTATACAAATTAAAGTTAATAAGAAGGTAGGTTTTTCTTGCTTCAGCATTTTAAATAACTATACTCACATCACCCAGTGCCACATAAAATTAACTGAGGATATCTACAGTGAGTGGACACTGGGAATACAAGATAAGCAAGTCCTGTGAGTTACTAAACTCTATGTACGAAAAATGAAATGAAGTCCTTAGGGCCTGTATTATTCAGGAGGTCAGACTAGCTAATCGAGTCTTTTTTGGTTCTAGATTAAAGTAACTATAACACCATCCTTAATTTATAGGCACGTTTAGTGCCTATCCCACTGTAAATACTATGTAATTAAGACACAACCTAATGAGATAACGCATTTGCTTACCTTTGATATCTAAAACCAGCTTGGGTTTCATCTTGCTGTAAATCCTGCCATCGGGACTAATATGCCAATATTGTTTGTCTTCATTCCGCTCAAATGACAGACCGAGTTTAGAGCCAGGAGTTATAAGATTTCCAACAATTGTCAAGCAGCAATCCTCTGCCATCTGTATCATCAGAAAGGCAACAGCAATTATTCAAAAGACCTTACTTCTATCTACTATCCACTGTTTTTTAATCAGATAGGAGAGATGTCAGCAGGTGAGAATGGTATCTAGGAACTACTTTCCCTAAAGGAATGTATTTTTGCCCCAAATTCAAGACTACTTATTTTTCTTTTGTTCCTGTTTCTGCTGACACTCCCCACTACATAAGAACATTAAAATAACCATGCCATATCAGATCAAAAGGTGCAATTAGCACCTGCCTCTAGCAGTGGCAAATAACAGATGCTGTGGAAGATTACACTCACTCTGCTCTCGTATGCAGTATGTTCTTGGTAAACTCTCCCAGTCTACAGCAATTTCCAGCCCAGAGATTTTTCCATGCAGAGCTGGTATAATTAGTAGTTGGATGATTTCTGTCCCATGTATAAATTTGTTAGTCGCTTCCCACTGAGATCAGTGTAACCCGTTTACATGTACACCCTTCTGTGGCAAGCAGTTCCAAATCTTTACTACTATTAAAAAAAAAAAAACCTGATAGGCAACTACTAGTTCCATTGGATGCTCTCCTCATGCCCCCTCCACTCCCTTATTTTAAGGGATGTCTTGTCCACACCATGTTTGCAGAGACTTCAATCATATCATCCCCTCAAACTGCCCCCTTTGCAGGCTAAGCAGTCCTAGCTATTTTGTCTCCTCGCATAGAAGCCCTCCATCTCACCTGCTCATCCTTTTTTTGTTTTTTAGTAATTCCTAGTTCTGCAATAATCTTTTGAGATAAAGGACAGAACTGCACAGTATCGAGTGTATGAATTTCACAGTGTATCACAACAACATTTTCTTCTTTGTTCCATCTTCTTTTCCTAGTCATTTGTATTACTTCATTTCAAAATTCTGAAAATATCTTTATGGTTAAAAAAAGATCTGGCAAAAATCAAGCCTACTTGAAAAGAATATTAAGGCTGTATTAGTAGTAAATTACAGTTTATTATTCTATGTGAACAGTGATCTTCAATACATCACCACAAACTGCCTTCTAACTTCTGAATGGACTTCAGTGGCAGATTACACAAACACCCATCTGCCATTGTTGATACGGCCCTAAATTATTAAATACACAGTTTTGAAAAAGTAGTGCTTCTTACTATCTCAACCTAGAATTGATATAAGTATGTTTAGTTCTGCAGTTCTGAAATTCTCATCTGTATCTAAAAATGTTCTCTGGTGGGACTCAGAAGACTCAGAGCTTACATGTTAGGTCCACTAGGCCGCTACTTCACCCATCTCCAAGAAACTCATGAAGAGCGAGGAGACCTGAATTCGTATCTGCTATTCATCCCTGTTCCTGACAAAATCAGCAGTGACTTTCATAACCTGCTTAGTGGTTATCCCACCTACTTGAAACAGGCCTTCCTTGAAAACCTCAGGCACACCTCAAGATACCATGACTCAGAGTCAGTGTGATGACCTAAGCTTACAGGAAGAAAGGCACAAGTTCTTCCAGTGACCTATGTCTGCCTACGTGCACGTACCTACCCACTCACAAGCTTAATTTTCTTTTTAAAATGTGGTGGGTTTTTTTTCTTTTTTTGTGCAAAATAAGTTTACTGCCATTCAAGAAAGAGATGGCAGAGGTCTGTAAGAGTTCAGTCATTTAAGATCAACATTGCCAGCTTGCACTCCACACTAAGCTACCTGATTGCTATACCGCACGAGCTGTTTCTTTCCTGTGCACAGAAAAACTGCTTTAGAAGATACAGAGACAGGGCCAAAAACCAAAAGTATTTATCCAAAGCCATATAATACCACACTGTCTCAACAGGAATAATTTCAGTGAAATGTTTGAGAGACACTGTCAAGAGAGTCTTTTGTATGTGATATTAAAGCTTTTAGCTCACTTTGCATCATTTTGCTGTCTGCAAAAATCCCTTTTACTACTGCATGGGTCCTGTAAACATGTCCAAACAATGCCTTAGCTTATTAACAGTAAGATTCTTCCCTCCAGCATAGATGACATAGTTATAAATGGCTCTTTTGAAGTTATACAATCCTATAGAAAAAGTTCACATGATTCTTTGCAGTCAAGCTGTTTAACAGTATTAAAGTAACTTAATTTTCTTTGGCCAGCATCCCTACCTAAGACTGTTCACACTTAAACATTATGAACTGCACATACCTCTGCTCACCTCAACGACAATTCGCACATGATTAGTTTTATGGACTGTGAGAAAAGCAGGACTTCATTTGGAAACTTGTACAGAAGAATGGACAAACACAGGGATAACCAGGGAAAAAAAAAAAAAAAAAAAAAAAAAAAACAAACCAAACCCCAAACACAAAAGAGTAGGATTTTAAGCTTGCCTGAATGCAGAACAGAATATAACCTACATTACCCTAATCAACCTACTGCAGGGTATGTATAGTTCAAAATATTATCAGAAAGGGTCTGCATTTCAAAATGTCTCCCCTGCTTTCACACTTCTGTGGTATCTTCGCTGTGGAGAAAGAGGACATGAAAGTGCAAGGAGCTCATCAAGAGCAAGACCATGATCGTCTGGTGTTGACTGTACTTATGAGACTACTATTCTTTTAGGGGAAAAGTAAATAATAATTAAAATATATCAAAAATTCAATTACATCAAAAAAGGTATCATACAACTAGTTTATATCATCTGAAAAAGCCAGAGTTCAATTTAAAAAAACTACAAAAAGATTATATACAGCTGAAAATGAATAAGCATATAAAGTAAATTAAGATGATATAGTAGGGACTGAATTCAGAAAGCCCTACTACTGGAGAGGAAAAGAGAAAATTCACATAGAACTTGAATCTCACCCGGCACTTTATGAATCCATCCTGATAAACCCAGATTTGATCATCTGAGTCTGTGTCTTCTGCAACCTGTATTCTGAGAAGATTCAGATTGTCTAAGTTTCCATCAGCTGACATGAATTTTCCTGTTTCCTTGTTTCGAAGCCTGAAGTACACACGTTTCTGCAGAAAACAGAACTCTTTAACCACGGTCTCAGGGCAGAACACATCCTGCTCTGGTTAACTTCAGAGCAATTACCGCTCAGTGCTGAATCCCGTGCCTCCCTCCTTCTGCTACAAAGCTTAACTTTTCTATTTTAGAATTTAACTCCGAAGTCCATAAACGTCTGGACAAGCCAAGCTTTGAGAACGTGCCATTCTGCATGGAGAGTTCTAGGCTTTCCTATGCACTGAAATCAGCACACAGTGGAACGCCAAGAACTTTTAAAGCAGAGCAGCACCGATTTCTCTCTGCTAACTTCTCGTACAGATGCTCTTCGCTTTCATTAAGGGTGCACTTTTGCAGTGCTGCTTATTTCACTGGCAGCGAGTATTACACTGCACACGCATGCTGCGGCTTGTTACACATTAACATTTCTGTTTAGACAAGCTCTCAGCTAGGGCTGTCAAAATGCATCGTTCCTAACTCTGCTTAAGGCTACACAAAGACAGCACCATGGCAGCAAGCAAATGCATTTGGTTACAGGTACAAGTAGTCTGTGAACTAGATGGTTCCCTCAGTAAAATATGGCTCAGCAAGAACCTCAAATTTTAAAGCTCACAGGACTGCTTCAGCATTGGACCAAATCACATGGTCCTCATATAGAGAACAAAATGAAAAGAACACCACGACAATAAGTTTTGCGTTAGATTTGCAACTTATTCTGCTATGTAATAAGCAGGGAAGGACCTTCCCCGCTAAATCAACACAAAATCACTACTAATCGATGTAGCCAGTTTTGTTGACTTATTTTCTTGTTATTCCAAAAATAATGCAGACAGTACAGATAGTATGCCAGTGACCAGTTTGGACGCTAATTATAAAAATTATAAAACAACTTAAAATAATTTTTATATAGTAGTTATAGCCTGTATTTGTTAAAATAATTTAGCCAATCCTTCTACGCTGTCTTCTATACTTTAGCTTGAAGTACACTTAGTGCGCAGTTTAAGCAGTAGAACTGCAAAGCCATGTAGCATTATCAAATAGCTTTTATTACAAGTGAAAGTGTAGAGCGATTTCTTTACACAATTGCCGTTGCTGAAGCCTGTGACATGCATCAAGACTGTAACATTGCTTTCAGCTGTATAATATCCCCCCACCCCATTCCAAAATACAAATTAGTACTTGACAATCTCATGTCAGAGTCTACTCACCTGCAGTAAAGGTCTCAGAGAACCTATCTGACAATAGCCACTCACTTTATACCAATCTGGAATTTCATTCGGTGATAACAACATCTGACGCCCCCTGTAATTACTATGCTCATAAATTACCCATCTATAAGAAAAAAAGAAAAGACAGAATGCTTTTACTGCCAAATCCTGCTTTGAAATCAATAAATGAGTTTAATGGAAATCTGTCCCACAAAGTAGTAGTGTTTAGCTTTGGAAAGCCAATGACCTTCTTCTTAACACGTCTTCAAAAATAGTAAAATCATGTCCTGATTTAGATCAACAGCATTAAGATGAATACACTGGAGTTTACATTTTAAAGTCCTGCTATTTAAAAATTAGGAGCTGAATGAAACAAAGCATTTTCTTGCCTTAAAGTGAGAACTCAACTTTTAAGAAATATCTGTTTTCAGAAGGTACTGTGACTCATCAGGGAGCACATATGTATATGCTACATATGCTGTATATGCTAGATTGCTGCACGGGCAGAATGAATGTGAATCTTAATTTGGGCAGGCCTGGCCCACACAGGAAAGAACTACTACGGATGCAGACTGCAACAAGCAAATATTGGAACTGCAACAGGGTGAAGTTCTCTAGGCTATTTTGATAGAGGTTTTATTTCAGAACACCCTTCTTCTTTCCACATACCTGAAAGGGAAAAAGAAGAAGAAGAAAAAAAAAAAGACAGAGAAAGAGAGAGAGAGAGAGAAAGCATATAGAAAAATTTTGTTCAGCATTCCCTAGCATACATCCAACTACGCTTAAAATCACATTGACAGCAACCTGTCAGAACCTGACTTCTGCTTCTCTGCTGTTGGCACAGGCAGTGAATTACAACTAGACTTTGAAATAGGCTGCAATACAGTGCAATTTACTGAGTTTTCTCACACTGGTTTGCTGGGACTGTCCAATAGCCGTAAGTTTTTGAATACGTGAGCACTCAATACACACATCTTCCTGTTACTTCCTTTCCTCCGACTGATTTGTCAGTACACGTTTACATCCGGAAGAAGCACACTCACCTTAATTTTGGTGCTTTTTCACAGCCTAATACACATCTATCCCCAGATATGAAATTAAGAGAATTATAAATGGATGTCTCTTAGCAAAGGAAGAGAAGATGAAAACCCCTTCAATAGGAAGGCAGTAGAGGCAACAACACTCTGAAACCTGTTTTTTGACCCATTTTGGAAGCTGACACTGCTATAATGAAATCAGAATTTTCCTATCACACTCTGTATGTTTCCAGTGATCGACCAGAAAAAACATATATATACTCTGGACAGGAAACACGTACAATTCATGACTCCACTACCTGAAATCACGGTAAAGAATCTTGGCAAAGAAGTAACTTCATATTTGACTTCATGTTATTTAATGTTATGGAAAGATAATCAATTATATTGTGTTTATGGTGAAGGATACTTAAGAATAGGGCACATGTACCTTTTCTTATGACCTTTATGTTTCAAACTTCAGTGTGCTAAGGAAACTGGCCAACTCATCCAGACAGGGAAAACGTTTTGCTCTACAGATCTGGTATTAGCTCTCCACTTGAGGGCAGCCTTAAGCTATCCAACTGTCTCTCTAGTACACACCTTGGAAATTTACCTCTTCAAAGGAACACATTTAAATGCAAAGCAATAGTAACATGGATCTATTGTTAAAAAAATAAGTCACGTTCTTCAAGTTAAAAAAAAACAAAACCCTGAACACATACTTGGGACACATATCCTGGAGGTAGAGGTTAATAACAGTAAGAACACAAAAAAGAGGAATTTAACGTATCTGCTGGAACACTGGAAAAAGATAGCACAGTAGTTTTCAAAATGCTTTCAGATACTTTTTAAACTTCATCACAGACTTTTTTGTTACATGATCTTCAAAAGTAAATTTAGAGAACACAACTGCTTAAAAATAGCTAAAAAATTTAACTGCTAGATTTACAACCAAGAGTCTGTCCCAGTTCCTGAAGTAAAAGAGATTATTACTAATGCCAAAAGGGGCCAGATCATGATCTGATTGTACCACCCTGTCCATAATATCTAAGTAAAAGGATGAATGTGAAGACTTACTAAAACACCTTGAACTCAGATCACAAACTGAATGTTTTGGTTTTTTTTTTATGATTGAGACCTAAATTAAGAGCACAGAAGTTAGTTTCAAGGATGCTATGCAAGCTGGCTTTTATAACAAGGCATGAGAGAAGACACCAGTTTCTTTGTGAGTTTTACTCAAATTCATTTGAGCTTCTAGCACAGGGCACCAGTCAGTGGTAACATGCTGTTGAAACAGGATGTGAAAAGGTTCTGTAAGAAGATACCTGCATTAATGCACTGCACACATCATGGTATTTTAATTTTATACTCCTTGATTTACAACACCTGTAATTCTTCTGTTGAGTAAGTACATCATTCTAAAGAATCAAGAAGTGATTTTAAACTTACATGCCACCAAGGACTTGAACTGAAGCTATTCGAGGACTGTATCCCAGGAACTGGAGATTTAAGATTTCTGTACTGAATTCTACTTTCTTTCCTTGGAAACCCACTTTTTCAAACAGAACTATGCACGGCTCAGACAGCTCCTGCAAAAGGAAGATGAGCACTTTTATAGGATGTTAGAACTCCAGATGGTGACTGTGAAAATCATTACTCCACACAGCCCTTTTCTTTCAGAGGTTTCTTCTTGATTGTTGAAGATCAAAGACCCTGAATAACGGTTTTGCTCTGCGACAGGTTAACTAGGAGAAATTTAAAAAGTAATAAAAAGCCCTTATACAAAACACACAAGGGATCTTCTTGCATGGAACACAAAACTTCCTTATCTTACAGCACACACAAATGTCTCTATGGTCTATTCTTGCACAGTATCTTAAGTATGTTTTAAAGTACATTTTAATTAATGCCATATCCCTCTTCCATTGCACTAAACCCCACTCATTGTAGGAATTTTCATCTTCAGACCTGAACACACTCCATAATATTGATTCAATGATACTGATTTCTACAGCTTCAAATGATGCAGCCTTGTCAGCACTGCTTATCACTTATTCCTCTCATTTTTAACCCTTACAGTAGGTTATAGCAACATCGATCTCTGACTAGACAGAAGCTCCAAGATTCGTATTTCTGAGGTGAAATTCATGACTCAAGAGAAAACTGTAACATCTGAATCCTCCAAATTGCTGTGGGGAGATGATTTTTCTACCTCTCTCTCAAAACACTTCCCGTGTCAAAGTGGTTCTGCCCACACGAAGCTCCCTGCATCACTGAATCCATTTAAATTTCTTCTGGATAATGAACCACGGACTCTTTTCTGTGTGGAAAGGTATCTGTAGTGGGCTGGAAATAACCTCTCACAATTTTAAGGCCTTCCCCTGGAAGCTGGAAGGTAAGTGTTTGAAACCCCTTGGGGTAAAGCCAGTTAAGCCCCAGTGTCCCCGTGTTACAGTTCACACTCACAGACAGAAACGACCCTGCCACTCCCTTTCTCGCAAGTCCTCCAGCAGCGACTGCACACAACCAGTGCCACAACCAGAAGAGCTCCTTCCTGCTGGCGCATGTTTGGCATGCTCAAAACACATCAACTGGATCGGGAACACCCGACACGACATGAAGTCTCAACAGACTCGTATCTGGCCTCAGGCACGGGAACAGGCCCTCCTGGGCAGAGGTGGCTCTGTACACACACAGCAGCGGATATCCGTGCTTCCGTGTGACTTCATTGGGCACAACCTCATGTCTACCAGTTTCTAGACAGTGCTTAAATCCTTCTTTAATCT
>Ga0181612_154759_pt1 | contig 17584 bp, 8 predicted proteins | sample HoacroProtozoa21_FD_119630 | JGI IMG/M metagenome (GOLD analysis project Ga0181612, IMG submission 119630) | Hoatzin crop microbial communities from Cojedes, Venezuel. Combined Assembly of Gp0051906, Gp0051904, Gp0051908 | reverse complement strand
GAACTGTTTGCATGGTCCAAACAATACCTTGGGTACAAGAGCTGCTGTGAGAAATACACACCTTCAACACTCCACTAAAGCCAACTATTCTTGTATTAAGTATAAGACTTAAACTTAAGAAATACTGACTTTACAGTACATAATAGGTCCAAAAATTTATTGCTACTTGCTGCCTTTTGTGGATCAAAATGTTATATAGTCTTTATTCCAGTTGTATAGGTACAAGTAAATGAAATAAGAGAGATCTGTATCTTTTTCACAAAGAATGCAGAATTTCATCATGATTCCACAGGATGGCCATGCCATAGCAGCATGCCCCAAACAAGAAAGCAGTTTGTAAAATGACCATTAATCCGCATACAGGAAAACAAATAGAAAGAAAACACTAGCTTACAGAGTATCCCAAATGGAACAAAAATACAAATATGTAAACTGTGTGACAGGGTAGAGATTTCACATGAATTTATACGGCACACTCGGATGTATGCGTATGCGCGTGGAGACAATCCCATGGCCAAAGAAACTGCAAGCTGAGATGGTGATTTCTATTTCTGTTTCAAAGGAATAACTCAGAATTCTAACTAAGAATATCTGTGCTGAAATAGTGTCATAAAAAGGGTGGGTCATAAGCCCACAGCAATTTGCCTGTAGGGAAAAAATAGACTTGAAAGTAAAAAAGAAGGTTGCTCATTCACTTTGGCCTATTTAAAATGCCAATAAATGTACTGCATGTTATTTGGAAGGAAAACATGTGCTCTTAATTTTGAAAAGTAAATTGCATAAGAAAATACAAAGTTGGCAAAAAGTTTAATTTAAAATCTGTTGCTGATGTATGAAACTCTGCTACAGTTACATGCAACAGAGATGAGAAATGGACCAAACGACTACAGTTTAATTAAAAAAAAAACACACCAACTTTTCCTTTACTTTTCAGGAGGCTCATACTTCAACCCCATGAAGCATTTACTTGGCTCATTTTCTAAGGAAGAGGCTGGAGCATGACCGCATCTTCTATATTGACAGTGATGGAATACATGGACTTCACTGTCTCCCTCTCAGTGTATTACACACCAAACCACGTCCACCCCATCGCCATATTGAGCTTCAAATGGTGTTGAGGGCATTTTAAACTCACAAAAACAAGGCAATGCAGAGTTAAGATCAAATCCACTCTTAACTTCTTCCCCCAGCTCAGATCTAGTGTCATTAGGTTCAGCAGTTTTTCCAGTAAGTGACTCACGTCTCCCAGCAGATGAGTCGCAATAACCCTTCATCGCTCTTCGTTGCTGAGTGCACTCAGGCTGCTGAAATAACGCATCGCTTTTAAAGAGCGCTGCGTTTCCCAAGCGGAGCATGACAACTCTTCAAACAGCTTCAGAAGTCTTCTGCACTGGGCTAACTTGGCTTCAGCTGGAGATGACTGCATAGGTCTCAACTTAATGTGTTTAATTTTGTCTGCATGTAACATTAAAAAAACCCAGCAAACAACCAACATCTAAAACCCCTCCAAAAGCTCTGAGAAGTTTCATGGACTTAGCTCAGACATGAACTGCTAGGTTAGATGATCACGATGATCCTTTCTAGTATAACAGCCTACAATATTAGCCCATAAGTAACAGCCCTATCTGAACCACCAATATGGAGCTTCTGCCTTGGTGTGCCACTACTTTCTCAGCATTTTCTATGCTGGAAGAACATTAAAATCAGTGCACACATTTGAACCGCGCACAATGTGAACCCATCAGCTGAACCCTTCTGAAAGGGAGATCTGTTTCTCTGTGTCCTGTTACGCTGGCACCGTGAGACAGAGATGGATGAGGTACACGTAACATTTGTTATTGGGTAGGGGGTTATTTTTGAAAGGAGATCAGTCCAGTGAAGGGAAAGAAAGTCTGTAGTAAAAACAAATTTCACTTTGATGATGAAGAATTAAAAGGAAAATAAGGAACAAAGTAGAAACACCCAGTGATTCAGTGGTGACAATGAGTCCCTTTTACCCACAACAGTGCAATCCCCCAGAAGAGGGGGATGAAGTCTCCCATCCCAGTCACACAGCAGCTGGTGACATATTTACTGTGAAACATCTTAGAAGGGATTAGCTGTGGAAAGCGGGAATCTGAACTACTTTAGCTTTTTTATTAATAAACAAAGCTTTCTAAAGTGCTGAGAAACAGATAATACAAGTTTCTCTACCATCACAAAAATAAGCAATGCATCTAACATACAAGAATGCTAAAAAAATAAACAAATATTGTTTGCTTGCAGCTCTAAGCTTAGAAGAAAGTATAGCTGTAGGAACTTCAAAGATGTGTAAGGTGGTTTGTGTTGAAAACAAAATTGCTTTATATTAACGACTCTTACTCCTGCAGTTTCAGCAAGTCACAACCACTGGTCTCACACCTGCTCTCATTCTGGGGTTAGCGAACTATCCCCATGATTTCTACCCTTCAGAGTTAGGCAGCCCAGTGCAGTACCATGGGCCAGACACAGTCCCAATGGCGCTCTGATCCTTTTCTCCACAAAGCATCCTACTGAGTCGGACTCACTGGTCCCAGCATACCTCTGCTTTTCTCCACGCCAGTTCAGCCAGCTGGCAGTTACATTTGGGGCTCCTTTGTAATACAACAGTGATACAAAGGGTACAGAGTAGTGCTGACAAAAGCTTTTGTCTAAGCTATAATCTAATTCTGAAGAGATATCAAATCTAAACCAGTACTTTAAAAGAACTTTGAACCTGCAAGTCATTAAAATTTAGTAACTCAAGTTTTTAGTGTCATTTTCTAAATATAGCTTTGTAATTAACTCAAGTATCTCCACTCTAACCAACTATATTGAAAATATTTTCTATACCACAGAAATTTCAATTAAAAGAGGTTAAGAATTTATTATCCAATTTTTCTTGTGACTGGTAAAATCAGCAATCTGTCAATATTATGAATCCTTAAAAAAAACAGATTTGATGTGCAAAGAATACTACTTCCACAAATGTCACACACATTGTCACACGGGTAATGATGTGGCAGAGCGCAAATTAACAGGGATAAGTAATAAACAGCTATTTAGCTTTCACAGCACAATCTATTATACTGTCAAGTTCAAATGCCTTTTGGGTAAGAACACATAGGACCATAAAATTGGTAATTATGGGAGCAGATAAATGAAATGGTGTGAAATGAAGTGAAAATGAACAGCAGTTCAATGACCAACAGGTTGGTCTCACCTCCTAAGAGTGCTGATCGGATTTGCCAAAAGGAATGGGGCTGTGCAAGCTCTTCTGGAGGAAATCACGGAAGCTCTGCCAGCACCACCCTAATTATAAGTAGTCCTGATCAGTAGTCTAGTACTTCCTGGAAACACTGAAATACCCGTAAAGCTAAAACTTCAGTACTAAGAGAAATACATTTTATCACATGCTCATATAGTATTTTGTGCATACTTCAGTGTTCTCATTCCTGAGGGAAAAAGATTCCATCCCTGACGTTGGTGCTATTGCACAGCTCCTTAACTAGAAGACATCTTTATCCTACATATGACTACGTTGCAGTGATTGGGTGAAGTTATTAATACACTCACAGTTTATAAATCAGGCTGTGATGCTGTAAGATATCAAGTTTAGGTATTCTCTTGTAGGAAAACTGTTGCGCAAACCAGAGTTTACTCCCTAACCTGCACAGCATAAGAACACTGGCAGTTCTCTAGACTCAGACAGACAAAAGTTCAGTGTTAAAAGCAGTACAGACGGCAACCATAGCACTAACAGTAAGATCTTTGCTGTTCAGCAGGGTAAAATCTGAATCGCCATATTGCAGGGCTTATACAAAGGTATATCAACTCCACCTCAACACAACCCCAGCTCTTCTCACCTTTGCAGATGTATCTCGCATCTCTCTTCAAAACACCCAGCAGGACTTGTAAAGTGAGGTGTTGAGCTGCTAACTTACATATTTATTCTATTAATTTTAACAGCATCAAGCTGCTTTTAAATGTCAAACCTCCTTTCTAAGATTCTTTACTTGGACTGTTTCAGCACTGTCTATGCTCTGAAAAATGCCTCTAACATTTATGAATCTGAAAAAAGTATATTCCTACTAAGCTTGCTTATTTTGTGTCTACTCGGGTGTTAGTTAGGCGTGGGGGCAAGTTTAACACCACTCTACCTGTACAGTACTGCTGAAGGCTGAACACCTCTACAAACTTTTTATCAGGGCCTGTTGTGGTAAGACAAGAGGGAATGGTTTTAAACTAAAAGACAGTAGATTTAGACTGGTCGATGCCCCATCCCTGGAAACATTCAAGGTCGGGTTGGACAGGGCTCTGAGCAACCTGACCCAGCTGGAGATGTCCCTGCTCACTGCAGGGGGCTTGGACTAGGCGGCCTTTAAAAGTCCTTCCAAGCCCAACTATTCTATGATTCTTCATATTCAAACCATGGTCAACTTCATTTTTTCCTCTGCACTTAACATAGTCCCCCAAGAAGTCCAGCACCCTTTAAACTTTATTTCTTAGCAATGCACTTGCTGTATCTTGTTCTACAGCTCTTGTTGTACAGCTTAAGCATTTGCCTGAAATGCAATGCAAGTGCTGACTCCTGAAGAACAATAAAGAGAAGTTACCTTCTGCTTAGCTCCATTTTTGACAAAATTAACGAAAAGAGTCCATCCATGTCATTCCTATAGAGAAACATGCTTAGGCAACATTTCCACAGGTAATCCAAACCCCAGACTGTTCACTAATTTTGCCATATATTTCTGAAGGCTGAAAAGAAATATGCAAGACACAGGTATCAAAATGCCAGTAGGAAAAGTTACACTGAGAATATCAGCACCACTCTTGTCTCTACATCTATGACTACATGTGAGAATGTAAGAATTTGCTACTCCTATCTGCTATCATTTGGTATTAAGCAAAACACAAATTTTGACCTTTTTTTCCAACAGGAATGCAGCGAAATAGATCTGGACTTTTCAAGAAGCCAGTTAGCTGTCTAAATCCCAGTTATTGTGGATGGCACTTAAGCTACAAACTACTGCGGTTCAAAAAAATGGGGGGGAGGGGGGGAGAAAGAAAGAAAATCAGACATCCATTTGAACAGCTCCACAAAGAGCTTAAAATTAACGGAGCTGATTTTGATTTCTTAATTTAAATAAGTCCATTTGATGCTAATTTAGCTAGCAGCAGCTAGCAAGCAGAACTTCATATAGGTTGGTTATTGTCACTGTCTTGCTAATAAAATTATTTTTAGCCATGTGGAAGAACCTCACACCTACACGTGTAACTAAACAATACGGTGCACTGGTGAGTGAAAGGATTACTTACCAAGTTGAAACTGAGATAAATGTAAATAGATTTTCCACTCAACAGTTCTAAGACCTGGAAAAGAATTGGCCCTCTTGCCTGGAAGACAGACCCAGAACAGTTTCTTGCTACCTGATATACTGTATTTGCTTTGAAATAGATTAGTGAGTCAAATACTAAAACATCCAGCCTTCTTTCTCCTCTCTTTTTATCTGATGAAAGAAATGTTTACATTTTTTATTTCTCTTAGTACAAACAAAATGATTTGAATAAAACTACTAAGAGACTTACCTGGAAAGGACTACTTGGAGGACTTCTTTCCTTCTGTCTTTCTAACAAGAAATGTAACGGAGACACTCAACTGGGCACCCAGTAATCTACAGAACTGCATTAATGGAACATAAATATGATGGAGATGCAACAACAAAAAATCCGCCATAAATACCTGCTTAATGCAGTGATCCCCTAAAATGACTTGTGAGAGCAGAATACAGATAGAGTGGCAAGAAAAAATAAATAAAAATCTGTATCCAGTATCAGGTTTGCTGCATCATACAAACCGTATCCCTAAACAATGACTGATGAAAATTACACCAAATACAAGTGTTTAGTCTTCCCTGTTTTACCTTGTGAAAAAACACAAAGCTTTATTTTCTGTATTTCAAGATGTGAAAGGAAAAGGTTCCTTTCAGCTGAATGTTAAAGATACATTCAGTTCTGAAACAACACTGGAGCAAAGCTTGCTCTGAAAGTGCAGAACAGCTCCTGACATTCAAGGAAGGATTGGACTTTAGCCCCCGTTTCTGCGTCCCATTGCAGTACAGATCCCTGCAGGGGACTGGGAAGAACTACCTGTCAATCCGACAGAGCCTTTCCGTGTCCAGCATCCTCTAAGTAAAAGCTTTTAGAAAACATTTGCATTTACATTTTCCACGTATTAAATTTAAAAGCATTAGCATTTCCTGAACAACATGTAATTCTGATTTAAATGCAGACATGATGTATTAAAGATTTAAGGATTATTACAGACATTCATCTCTATGAGGCAGCAAAATTAAACGTATTATAATTCCTAATTTGTTCTCAGCAGAGGTACAGGCTGTATTGTCCACGAGAAACATCCTTTCCCTGTCAACTAATGAAAAGACTTCACTGTAAGTAACAAAACCAACACAACCCCACCCCTCAAAGTGCCCCCCAGAAAAGCACCACACACTTCTCTTATGGATGCCTTTGCTTAAATTACTGCTCAGAACACCTACACCTTTCAAGCATTCCAGAAATATTACCCCACACGTCCCGTAAGGGTTTTCTGGTAACAGAAATGGTGTCGCTGGCAAAACTTCGCAGGACAAACATAAGACAGGATGCAGATACTAAGCCTAAGTAATAAGCTGCATAAGACATCTCCCATTTTCCGCTCCTGAAGTTAATACTTGTAGAAAGGCAAACTTTGGACACGAACTGCCATTCAGTCATCGCCTCAACAAGCAGCTGAGAGACTTGAGGAGGACTCGAAGTTCACGCTACTGTCCAAGCTCTACCCTGACTGTTAGTCAAGGTGAAAAAGAGAAATTTTTCAAAACTCCAGCATAATCACAGGAAGCCAGCTAAGGAACTGAATGCTGTTATTCATTGGGCCGATGACTAAAGATGACTTAAATGCACTAGCCTGTGTGTACTATTCTGCTCTACTAAAGAACCTAATACACCAGGAAACTCTCATTACTGATGTCATGCTGCTATATTGAAGATGACAGTCTTTAACCAAGCATGAAGTCCTCATTCTCGGTCTCATGAATGGCAATATGTGTGGGCAGAAATCCTGAAATCCAGCAGCTTCAGAAACAAAAATTGTGCCACTTACAGGTTTAGACTTTAAAGAAATAATCAGATTCTAACCTTCAAAAGAACCCTCATTTCTGCAAAGCAGTAACCATGGTTGCAGTACTTCTGTTAATCAATGAGTTGTGGTGAATTCTTCTCTGCACGTTAGCTGCTTACACAAATGAGATGCAGAATTACACACACGTGTGCAACTTTTGACCTTCTCCTTTTTGAAATCAGCTCCTAATTGGAAGAAGCATATTCTAGTTGACTACCTTTAGTGTCAATCCTTATATCAGACAGATAAATTTGTCACCTCCATCTGAGGATGAAAATGCTAGAGAAGGAACTCTTCACTCCAACCTAGGCGTTAGGCTGGAGTCAAAGGCATCAGATGGTGGCACCCACTGTCACACACAGACAGCTGACACCATTTCTAGTTTCCCTCTGCACCTACATCCTCGAGTGCTGGTTGCACTACTTCCATCATCTCAACCGTGGCTCTTCTAGTTCAGAGACCTTCTGGAAGCACCATCCTCCACAGCTACAAGTTCAGAAAGACAAGATCAATCACAGGATGATCTGTACAAAATAAATGAAAACTGTGTGCATTGCATTTCTTTTCTTGGAATTGAGAGCATTTTTGGCTCAGTATCTTCCTCTGGCACCTTTACATTGATCTCTATCCTTTTCATCCTTCTCTGTTTGTCCTTGAATTCAGTTGATGGCACTTCGTTTTCTGAATGACAAATAGGCCACTGCATCCTGGGGCAGAAATTTCTTCAGATCTATTTATGCAACTGTTTTGAATCTACCGTACTTTGAAGAAGTATTAGTATATAGTTTAAATGTAAAATCTAAATACATACTAACCATCCAAATTCTACGCAATACCAGTAAAACAAAATAACCCACTAAATATACCTATTTATACAGGTCCACATTTATATTTATTACCCACTCCCCCAAAAAAACCCCACAACCTCAAAATTGCCCTAAGAGATCAGGAACAATGTATTACTCCTAAACTGAACACCCTGGCCGGGAACAGCGGTTGTGGGGAAGGCTCGAAGGCGACACTGCTGACGGGAGGCAGCGCACCGAACGGAGCGGTCTCCTCTGCGCAGCAATGAGGCGCCGTCTTTTCAGAGGACATCAGCTGCAGACTTTCGAAATCTCCTGCTGTGACTTTTCAGGACAGCATCACTGTTTTGAAGGACGCAATCTGATTACGTCAAAGTCAGAAATCATGACCATGTACCACATTCCTACTAACACAAAGTACGAAGATCAGGGAACTATTAGAGAGATTACTTCTTCAATACCGTGAGGCGGTATTTTTGACAAATGGCATCTGATGCGTTTGTTGAGACAGAAATTTCCTTTTTCTCCATATGCATGAATAATTACCGCATTAATGAAGACTATTGCTATAAAGGAATAGCAAGGCTGGCTCTGCTAAGCCTCCTTGAAACTCATGCACAGAAAAACAAACATTGCCTCCCATATAAATGACTGCATTAGAAGCCATTACTGATTAACGCCGCGTATTTTCTCTCAGCCTCTGATGCAAAAGATGCCAAAGAAATGTTATCACAAGGGTTTGTTTGCACAGCTTTAGAAATGATAGTAATCTACTAAGTATCCGACACAATAGTCGGGTAGAGCAGGTAAGAATTAATGGGTACCTTTCCCCCCCCGAATTTCAGATGCTGCAACTGTTTTTCCCTTTATCAAACCAGCTCGGCCTAGCCTGGCTTGTCCCGCAGTGACATGTATATTGAATACAAATCAGACAGCATAGCTTTAAATCTGTGTTGCAGCTCTCATTTCCAATTCGAGAACTGTACTATAATCATAAGCTTCTGGTGGATGAAAGGAAATCAGCTCTCTGAATATTAGCTAATGCCACATTTGCAAGTCCTGAAGAGATCTGTGCTGTTTAAAAAAAAAATAGATCATTTCTCGTGAACCTATATATATGAATCGCTTTGTACTGCTCGACTGATAGAAGCGATGCCTGTGCTGGGATTAAACCCTTTTCATCATAAAACCTCATCTGGTTCGGAGTCCAAGTCCATCAAACCTTTTCCCTTTAAAGTCCCGCCTTTGATTCTACATCAATTTATTCAAACCGCAGCTGGGTGGCTGAAAACGAAAGGACAGCATCATTTAAACCAACCATGTTCCTAACTTGAAAGAAGGGCTATAATTAAAAAAATGGGCATAAAAGAATGGAAATGGGATAATATTTTTTAATGGTAGTTCAAAGGCCGACAGATGTCAGAGCCTTTGAAGATGTCAGTACACTGAGCTAGAAGTTGCCATTAAATAGTTTGCCTGAGAGGTGAAGCAGCTTTTTAATGACTGAAAAAGCCCTTGCAGACACATCCTTGTGTTTTTAATTTGTCAGAGTTTCTGCAGTATTTTCTGATTAATGACACATGATTATAACTGCATAGCATACATATTTTTATACTTGGTTAAATGAATACTTTATTCCACATTCCTTCAGCGCCAGATAAGAACAGGACAGCTTTACTACAGAGTCCAAAACTATTCAGATTGCTCAAATATTTATGGTAATTTGAGGGGATTGGCCAGATACAGAGCTACTATGTGTTGCTACCTTTTGTTCTTTAATGGTGTTCTTACTACTGCCATCACAATGTGCATGCATTCAGTGAGCATGTGACCCAGCAATGTGTTGTAGCCTTCTCGTGCACTAAACAATCAGAGCTTTTGTAATTCACTGATGAACAAAGTCATCAAATCAAAATAACATTTAGAAAAATTCCTCAGTTGATCCTAAACAATACAAACAATCGCTGCCAATGTACTGTACGTGGGAAATAACTTTTCTCAGAAAAAAACATATTGCTAGGAAACATCATGTTCAGAAGAAAACCACCAATATTTAGAAACGCAGATAAAGTCCTCATCTCGGGCTGAGAAGACGCTCCTGCAACATCCCTCATCTCTCTGTTAACATATGCAAATTTTTTGCATTTTCACCGTGAATGGAAAACATTGTAGCCCAGATCCCAGGGACAATTTCTTTTGCTCCCACCAGGAGCAAGCTCTCAGATCACTACAACAGTCTTTTTTCCTTCCAAGCTGAGCAGGTAGAGCCCAGAGAAGCAGCCCAGCCCTGGGGAGGGACAGAAAAAGCCAGTACCACACGCCTTGCGTTGTATCACACCTATGAACACAGAGTTATTACCAGGGGATTTGATTCACGTACTGTTCTTTCTGCTCTTCCAACCTAGGCTCAGTTTGTTAATTGGATCATAAATAGAAATATGATGGGCTCAGCTAAAACTTAATGTACAGAGAGATGGGAGGTACCTTAACAGAGCTTTGTGAAATCAGTTGCTGGTCTCCCCAGAACATTTACATAATTTCATAAATACGAATATTTTGCCTGTTGCCATCCATATCCATCAGGAACCTCTTTGTAATAACCACGCTACCTGCCACTAACACCATGAACCTCCTCGAGGGGAGGAAGATAACTGCTGGATACTCACTGCTACTCTGAAGTTGCATGCGTCTACCAGTGGAGATGAAGCAAGCTGTTAGCAACTCCTGTTCCACTGTGTTCAAGACATCGCATAGCTATCCAGCTGCAAAAGCAAGCACTGGAAATTTTGAAAAGGAAAAGTCTACGGCTGCAGAGAAAAGCAAGGTAATTCTGAAATCTAATTCTCCCAAATCTATTTATTGAATGAAAACAGAGTCCTAGGAAAAAATACGACTATTTGGGGATTCCACTATAAAGAGCATGTGGAAGAGGATCACCTTCAGCACAAACAATTGTAAATCCAATTTGCAGCTAACCTGCAGCCTTCCTTCTCAGGTTATTCTAAAGCTACCTTCAAAGATAGTTCTATTTAAAAAGCAAAACAAAGCCTAATCTACCATGCATCACTAGAATACTTGACCTGAATCTCATGAAGATTTGCAACCTCCATCTAGGAACGCTGCATTACACACTTTGCCACCATTCCTAGAAAACAAAACCCCACGAGCGCGCCGGGGGGCTGGGAAGGTGCTCAGCCGGCTGGGTGGAGGTGGCTGCAGGGAACAGCAGCTACAGCCAGGCTGTCACCCAGAGAGGTGGGATGAGGGGCTCCCTCGCATCCCGGGAGCCTGGCAGGCCCCAGCTACACAGGCTCGCAGCAGGAGCGCTGAGACAGGGCCATATTCTGGATGTCATCAGACGAGGGGAGCGAGCCCTGCGCATCTGCTTCACTCCAAAGGCCGATGATGTTGCCGTTGTACAGAGATGTGGCACCTTCTGTTCATATTCAGTTATTATTTTAGCACTATGGTAAAAATACGGAAATAAAATCGCAAATTTTAAGCAGCTATAATTTAGATGAAATATCTAAGCTGTGGGACTTTCTACTGAATTCCAAATTAATTTTATAAACTAAGGGAACGTTATCCACAAAAGATGTATCAGACACATGAATAAACATTACAAGATCATTCTAAAATGGGAAATATCTGACACCTTGAAAAGAGTGTTTTGGTACAGAAACCCATGTAAGCATGCAAAGCTGAGCCATTCAGATTCTATCCATTAGAGGGCAATAATACATACGCACACATACTTCTACATATACACACACACGCACTCTCTCACACCCCTCCAACTGACTTTAGCAGCAAAACTACTGTTTTCTCTTTAATATTACCAATGGTACATTGGCAGCTTGGGTTCTGTTCCATTCTCTCGCGCTCCGCTGCCCAACGGATCAAAACTTACAATAACAAATTGTTCTTTAAATTTGCTTTCCTACAACGAAATCAATACAATAGTTTTAGAAGACTTACAGCTAGTTCTTATTAAATGTGGCTTGAATAGATCAAACAACTAGTGCGTACGTAAGCACCTAAATCATTATAAGCATTCACAAACATTGAACAGACAAAAACGTTCTTCAGGTGTTCATCTCTCACCTACAGTCAAACACTTCTCCCTTTCTATTCAGGCCCAGAAGAGACCTTTGGTAACAGCAGTGCCTGCAGAGGTGGCAAGCCTCCAATACACTTCAGCAGTCTTGCAGTGCTACAGACAAACCCTGGAAAGGCTTTGTTACAATGCCCATAGTAAAGCCACTTGACGGAAACAGCTCACACGCCGTGTCTTCCGCTTTCTTGCTCAAACCATGTCAACCCACTGATCAACTTCACTGTTTATCACGGGTCCTCCAACTTCTGCTTGCTGCACCCCCTTCCAATATCCTCTAAGTACATTTATGTTATGAGCATACTGGGACAGGACTTGTCTGTTGATCTATATTTTAACTAACACAACGTAGACTCAGACTCCTAAGAGGATTCCAGCAACATAAATAATTACCATCAGCCCCTAAACTACTACTAGTCAACAAGTGATTAGTTACTGATTAGTATTCTTGGGGTGTACAGTAACACACAGGCAGCTGTTTCAGTCACATAATGACCACTAATTCCTACGAGCGTGTGGACTGCATTGATTTGTGTTTGGGTTTTTTTAAAATATATTATTTTGCAAATATCAACCTGCACTTCATCAGAAACCATAATTCAGGTAACGATTTCAACTAACGGCTAGTTGTTTCCACAGACAGCTGAATAAATATTAATTTTATAGTATACTAGAGGTTTAATTGAAGATCTGAATTCAACTTCCTATGGTCCAAGATGCAGACGTAGAACAACACGCTGCTCATGCCTGCCAGCCCAGGCAGCACCCGTGCGGGCCCTGCAAGCGGCAGGAACCTGGAACTCGGAAATCCCCAACGATACCAAATGCAGCGGGAGAACATGCAGCTACTTTCAAATATTCCAGCGTAGTCTGTGCTTGCAGTGGCTGCCTTTCCAAAATCACTTTCCTCGCTGTTTCTTTATTCTAAATTCATTTTACAGATGCCAATACAGTAGAAAGCACAGACTACAAAAGAATTCAAGCTGTCAGAGACAACTCTAGAAGAATTGTATCACCCGTACGAAAGATGGAGTTCAGTCTTCCTGGGATTTTCAGATCTGTTTCAAGTGAAAACATTGTGTCAAGTTTTTTTGTCCTTTTTTTTTTTTTTTAAACTACATCAATGCCTTTTTTATGGAATCTTTAAAACCTGAAAATGGAATATTCAGCATCAGGGAAATATTTTAGGGGCCATAAATAAAGTTTTCTTATTTACAATATTTCAGGAGGACTTACACATGAATACAAATTAGTATGAGATATGTAATTGCAGGTTGAAATACATTGTTTTCTCCATTAAACAGAAATCTACAGCATCCTTGACATCGATTTCTGTCATTTTGTCATGATAAACACTCAGGTATTAAGTGCCTTCCACATCGTGCACCCAGGCATGATTCCAATTAGTGCTGAATAGAAGACAAAATGTCAGCCTAATAAAAGCTTCAATTTGCAAAGTCTTTGAACATCTGATGATATCATCACTTTGCCAATCATTTCTTGTACTTTGGCTTCTTTTTTTCCGCACCACCTTCCCTGTCAAAAGCAAGTCTTTCAAACCTACAGAAACAGCAGACATGAACAACGTCAGTCATTGGTCTGGCTGAGCTAAAAGATCCAAAAATGACTCCCCAGTACATCAACAGAGAACTCTGATGTGCACAGTATTTCCTCAAAGCTAATTTGCTGCCAACATGTAGAGTAATTGAGGGAAAAAGGTCTACTTTAAAGTCATGCTGTGAAAAATATTTTTTTGCATGAAATCAACACTGAAGACCTTAGCTCACTGTCAGAGTCTGTGCCACCCTTTCAAAATGAAGAAACAGTATTTGTTCAGGTGACAATCATTTCTTCAAAGGTGACTGGACCAAAGAACAGCTCTGCTGTCTGACTTCATATTGAAAACATTCACTGTATTTTGAAGTAATGTATTTTCTTTCTAATTTGTTTCTTAAAACCAAAACAAAACAGGTTTCCAAGAAGAAGAAAAGGCAAACTGCAAAAAAGGCATATACAGTTCTGTAACCTTGACCATGCAAGGCTAGCACATGACCAAAGCCTATAGCTGAGGACAGACGATGCTTTCTCCAGCTGGAATTTCCCCATATGCAGAACCTAAAATCCCTGCTCTTATCTGGGTGTGAGGGAAAACACAAACACAAAACAGCAGCAGAAAAGACAACGAGATAATCAATTAGGATGGGCAACATGGAGGAACACACAAGCAAACGTGGGGCCTGCAAGGCTCTGCCAGCACAGCCGATCCTGCTCAAGAACCACAGGCAGAGTCCCAGCTCCGAAGAAGAGAGATGGGCCATGGTCCCTTCTGAGCTGCCTCCATGGAGGAGGTGAGTCCTGGGGCTGGCCAGAGCCCACGACCAGTGACCAACAGGCTCCACCACCCAGGTCCAGCACTATTCCGTGCGTTGGCCCCATTTCTCTGGTTTGCAGATCCCATGGAGCCCGGTCAGGAGACCTTCGCCAGCAGATATCTGTAACTCATTCCTCAGAACCACCAGATGACAAACCCCAGCCTACACCGCACACGGCGTGGCGTGCCAAGAGTCGTTGCTTTGGTGGAAAAGGAGCTGGAGCTTGGGAGGGATGGATCTGAAGCTGCCTCCCGGAGCCGAAACAAGAGGAGGGAGTCGGGAGCAGACACCAAACATAGCACCGGCGCTGGAAGAGTGCAGAATGCCTGGCCTCTCCTCCAGCTGATGGCTTAGCAAATTCCTAACATCTGAGGCGGAAAAGGAGACTTCGAAGAGTTGCTACAGACACTGGGGTTGGGCCAGAGAGCAAACAGCTGCAGAGATGTTTAGCAGTAGAGTACTCAGCCTGGCGTCTCTGCCAGCAACATCATCTTCAGATCCGCAGATGACCAATCACGGGGGATTGGGGCTTTTTCCCCTCTCATAGCTCCTTTCTATGAAACCAAGGAAAACCAGAGAAGTCTTCCGTTTTTCTTCCTGGCTGAAGCAATATACAGAGGAATAAGCAGAGCAGTGGTAGGGCACCCAGGCCAGTGCAGCACGCCCTCAGCATCTCAGCTGCAATTTGTTACTGGTTTTCCACTTGAAGGTTTCTCTGTAACACTTTAATGTGGGAGCATGCAGAGCTTTATGGATGGTCTCATATTTCTCAGCTGACATATCTTCAGCCAAAGTATGTCAGCTACAGGAGAGGGCAAGGCTTTTCACTGGCATTGGGGTTTCTTCTTCCCCCATCATAAACCACATAAAAGAAAAATACAAATAATCAGCTCTCCAAAATTGCTATTTATTACCTCATCATGAAACCGTCTACTGGACCCTGCAGTAGTATTGAGTAATATCATTACTTAAGCCATAAAAAGGTTGTATTTATTACTCAAAATTGGGGAAATTAGCATCCATATGGATCCTATTGTTTTAAGACCAGTAATACTGCCAAAACAAGTGGTGTTAACATTCCAAACTACAGACTGTCATAATTTCTCATCTAGTGTTTCATTCTTCCATTTGGTATTTATAATACCTTTGAATTGAGGAACTGAACAGATCATAAAATCTCTCCTATCAGATAAATCATTTCACAGCTAGACTACTGTTCAAAACTTGATTTATGGTGCGAGTGAGTGAATGGAATTAACATTTGCTGACCGAAGGGAGAGAGAGTAAATTGATTTTGGATAATCTTTCTCTAGAAAAGGGACAAGAGAAAAAGCACACTCTAAAAAATTTAACTACTTATTTTGCAATACATAGAACCTTAGTAGGTAGTCACAGACAGGATATCCTAACCTCCATCCCTGGAAAAATTATGGAGTAAAACTCCATTAAATTAATTTCCAGGTATATGAGGTATAAAAGGGTCACTAGGAACAGCCAACCAGGATATACCAAGGGCAAATCATGCTTGACCAAACCCAGAGTCTTCTACAACGAAATGACTGACTCTGGAAAACAGAGAACTGTCAATGTCTTTTATCCCAACTTTAGCAAGGCTTTTGATACAGACTTTCACAGCAGTTAAACTGAAGAGACATAGACCAGACAGCTGTACTACCGTGTGACTGGAGAACCCACTGGATCACCGGGTTTGAAGAGTAGGAGTCAGCAGGCAACCAGCTACAAGTGGCACTTCTCAAAGTTCAAATGAAGCTGATAGAGCTTAATATCTCCACCAATGGCTTGGATGAGAGAATGCAGCGAACCCTGTGCAATACAGTGGATGGCATATCTTGGGGGCAAGTGGTCAGTATGGTGGAGAGCAGGATTGCCATTCAGATGGACTTCAAACTCTGCAAGCTGGAGGAATGGGCCACCAGGACCTTCAGGAAGTTCACCAGACTAGGTTTATTCAGCATGGAGAAAGAACAGAAAACTGAGGAGAAATGTAATGGCTGTCTTCAACAGAGTGTAAGGAATTGTAGAGAAGACAGAGGCAGACTCTTCTTGAAGGTGGCAGTGAAAGGACAAGAAGCTACAGATCCAAACTATAACAACAGACATACCAGCTGGATGTAAAGGAGAAGAAATTTCACAATGGATTAGTAAAGTACTGGAGTAGGTTGCTCAGGGAGGTTGTGAAATCTCCATCATTGCAGATTCTCAAAACTCAGTTGGACTTGGCCCTAAGCAACATGACGTCTTTCTGAAGTTAGACCTGCTTTGAGCCAGAGGTTGGAAGCGATGACCTCCAGAGGTCCTTCCAACCAAAATTATTCTCTGATACTGTGAAAACACTTCAGTGCAAATCCTGGTCATGCATTAGAGGATGTCCCTTCAGCCATCCAGTGGCTTCATTTGAAGCAGATACTGCTGCTATTTTCCAGATTACTGTACTTGTTCTATGGATTAGGAGAAGTCAACTTCCTTCTATTCAACAACTCTCTCAGCAAATGATAAGACAACACTAAAAAGCATTTTTCAAAAGAACTAAAAAACATTAATACAGAATGTTGTGAGTAAGCACCCCCTTCTCTGTACAGCAGACATTTACCTAGCAACAAGTTCAGTTGTAATATTTGGAACAATCTAGTATTGCAGAAACTACATTCAAAAGAGAAGATTTAGACCCTTCCACTTGGAAGTAATAAGCAACTTTAGAGCCTAGCTTTGCCACACATTGAACTTCAAATAGAAAGCACACGCTCCTGTTTTTTCAAAGTCAAGAACTCATATTGTAAGTCGACCACTTCTGCAAAGTAACACAGTACTTTTGCGTCTCTGCTTAGGAATTACGTTACACCATCTCAAAAGCTGCAGTTAGTATCACCTGTTTTGTGTTTACTAATGTACTTGGTCATTACTACTTCACTGCTCCTTTCTATAACTTTAATTTTAAAAACAATTTCACACTATGTATAGCTTTTTGTCTGTTTGCGTTAATCATTCATCGCAACCATCTCACACAAACCCACACCTAGTGTACACATTAAAACCTGGCATAAAGATCCTTTACCCACTGGTGAGCAAGACTGATCTTTTTTTTTTTCTTTTT
>Ga0181612_144733_pt1 | contig 17584 bp, 8 predicted proteins | sample HoacroProtozoa21_FD_119630 | JGI IMG/M metagenome (GOLD analysis project Ga0181612, IMG submission 119630) | Hoatzin crop microbial communities from Cojedes, Venezuel. Combined Assembly of Gp0051906, Gp0051904, Gp0051908 | reverse complement strand
CCAGGATGGAATATAGCAGAAACCAAAGTGTGGGGAGACAGTCTTCTCACATGATCTGCAATCCAGACTTACTAGCTTAATAGAATTCAATAGGTCAAATAATGAGCTGGAATGAAATCCTGGCCCAGTGAAATCCATGGCAAAACTCCCACTGATTTTTCTGGGGCCAGGATTTCAGTCTGGCCAAACCATGTCCATATGCTGACCTTATTCAAAAGTGGCAAATGTCATGCAGTGCTTTATACACAAATATCTTCATATTCAGACAAACTGGAATGTTTTTGGGCAAGGAAATCTACCCGGGGTGACTTTGCTGTCAGGTCAAAATGGGCTTTGGAGACACTGTCCCCACCGTAGGTGAAAGTATGGACAAAGGAATACTCTGCAGCGCAGGCAGATAGTGGCCAAGTAGGGTGCTCTGTGGAGTTATGGATTTTGGTATGAAAGCCCATGACTCCCTAGATCCATGAGAGTTATGTTATTCTCAGCAAGACACAATGAGCTCAGATGCTGCTCAGCAACAGAAGAGGTTTCCCTGTTGTGCAGATTAACAGAGGCTGGTGCTGTTTGGAAGAGATGAGTCAGGTTTTCTGGAACTCACATATCCACCCGCAGCACCTGGGCCCCAGATAGTTTGCTCTCTCCCAGTTGCTTAGCCTGCAATCACTGCTGTCCTTCAGTGGATGGGTCAGTAACGAACAGGCATTCCTAGCACGGGTGAAACCTGAGTCTAGACTGTGGAGTTGTTCCTTCTGCTCTGAAATCTATACTGCTGTTTTAGACTTAAACCAATACTTCACCACTTCAGCTGATGACAGGTGAACAATATACTCCACCTTACTCTGCCTGTTGGTGCCTGACTTGTGTACAGCGCGTGCTCTTCTCATTTCCTGCCAGTGTTTACTGCCAGGCTGCAGCAAGAACTCAAGTGCTCCTGTGCTGTCTCTTGCTCTCCACACCTTTGTGGGCTTCTGCCTGTCCAGAACCGATGTTGGCTCTGGTGCTCTGATATTAGATCAGGTTCAACGCACTATTTTAAGCTAATGAACAAATGAAAACTAGCATAACCTATCCTCAGGGATGAAACAACGAGCCAAGAGCAGATATTGAAATATCACAGTCATGATGTCAGTTAAACCTCTTTACAAAACAGTCAAGTGGAAAGGCTGAAAAGGAAGGTTGCCCTTCTCTTCCAAGACAGGTCAAATAAAGACCTAATACTCCTTCTCCTTCCCATCATTGCAGGACTACTAGACATTGTTCTTTTTCAAACTATTTCCCTGATATAATCAAAGATATTTAGATTCTTTGCACAGGTTTACTGCCCTCACACTGTTAATCCCCTCTAGGCATTCAGAAAAAGAGGAATCTATTTCTACTAGCTTTATTAGTGCAATGCAATTTTCCCAGAACCAGAGCTTGTTTATAGTAATAAGTGATTCATTTAATTTAGTCCATTTTCTCCTACTTGTGACTTGACCTTCACATCATCCTGACTTCTGTGTTGTAGAATTAATTGTAAATATTCACCAAACAGATTATACAAATGCATTTGAATTGATGAGTTGTTTGCAGTCCAATGTCTTCGAAAATACCCACTTTATTTTTTACCCTCAAGGTTATGTGGCTTGTTGCCTAATTCACAGGCCATTGTTTCTGACAGAGAAATTAAAACTTTTAAAATAGGAGAATAATGATGAAAGTGTATCAGTTACTGAGTGCCCCTGTATGATGATCTTCCAGATTAATATTAATTTGTGTTTAAAATTGTTTACAAAATGTTTAGGACTCACAAATAAATTGTTAAACTAACATCTTAAACAAACATGACCCCTGGAAACCAGGAGTGAGATCTAATCATGAGAATAGTCACAGATCACTTCCTTCTTGTTCCAAAAGTTCTGCTGCTTACTAATTTGTCTTTTATCCTACAGGACTGCTCTGTGAAAACCTCCAAGGGTATTTCATGTAATACAAAACCCACATACAACTAATCATGGAAATTCGACTAATACTAAGGGAAATTTGACTGAACAGACAAAATATTACGTGGAATAATTTGCTTTGTAAAAAACATTTACAAAATTACTTCCAATTATGAAAGGAGGATTGAACTAATGAGTGTCTTTCTGATAACCCACATGGACACTTGGGAGACTCGTGAGAAGATTTCTTAATAAAAGTGTGTGCAAGTACCTTAAGAGGGAGAATTAAGGCTAATGGTGTCATCAGCCATACTCTGTTGAAGACAAGGAAAAATGGCGAAGAAAACTCCATGTATCTGAGGCGTAAAAGTAAAAGCTCAGAAATTTAATCATGAACTCCAATTTTATCGTAAAACCCTTAGCAGACTTGGCTAGAAAAATGTGCTTTAATTTTTATAAACTCTCAGACTGTCCTGAACTCAGAAAAATCAGACTTTTAACATTGCTTTTAATAACCTTCAAAGCCTAGTGAGATATTAAAATTTTATTGTATTTTATTATAATGTGAAATATTATCCAGACAGCTGCAATAAGCAACATGTAGCAGGACCTCTTCACGGCCAAACTTTGTGTATAGGAAAAGATGAGATTATTCTGGTTTTATTATGAAGGAATTCATATTTTTCTGAGATAGTAGCAATGTGAAGTGGAAGACCACATACCCAGCTTTCTAATCCTAATAATTGCCTACTGGCTCAGCTACAAGTTTCCTAGGTAGTTCTAGCACATGTTGTTTGGTTATAAGTCAGTTTTGGGATAATCTCTGGTTTGAGGGCCAGGTTCAGCCTGTAAGAACAATACACCCACTCTGCAGTCTGCTGTCACTTTCCCACGAGCTGTTTAGTGGTGGTCACGCAGGTCAGCCACGCCATACGCCAGTCAAAGGACAGCAAAATGCCCGTTCACATTAACAGGCTGTGCACATGCCTGTTGGTTCATGTGGTGAGGCATAAGCCCGTATTATCACGTGCCATTGGCACGTCTGGGTCACCAACACTCACTGGCTCCAAGTCCTAAGATATGTTAGGAGAGACACCTAATCATTCAGCGCCCATGTGGCTCCTTAATGGACTTTATGGCTTGCACCAGTAGACAGACTGGACACCTCCGAAATAAAGCATGGAAATATTTTCTGCTTCTTGTGTGGATGTGACTTCTAATACACCATCATATCATTTTCTTCTCCTCCTCTTTAAACCAGCAAGGATTCCTGCCCTCTGAACCCACCAAGATCTTCTGTAAACAGCAAAATGTTTTCAAATTCCCGTTTAAAGGAATACTGATGTGTTGAATAAAAGCAGGATTTCTTTTCTAAGAAAAAATACATTATAAAATTAATAAGTACTAGTCGCAACTCACATGCATACGCAAATGAGCAATCAGATGCTTCCTACTGTGAGTTGAAAAGCGCTTCCTCCTGCTTTAAGCTCTTTTCACAGTTAAGAATCAGGAATTTTGGTCCCTAGGTCCTGTGTGGAAATATTTAAAACTCTTTCTAATGTATTTATGATGTTTTCCTGTGCAGCCCAGCACAGACATTTCCAGTGTGCTATGACTCAGTAGTTTATTTGAAGTTGCAGAAACACAATGAAAAGCCTGTTTCTCATAGTATTTTGGCAGAAAACAACTCTGTGGGCTGGTGTTGGCAACACCACAGTCTAAGAATAGGGCACTTCTCAGGCAGAAAGTTGTTGAATTTGGACATAAACTAGGTTTGCCTAGGCGTAAAGAAGCCACTGTCTTCAGGGAAAGGAGTAATTTGGAAATGCTTATCCTACACGTTAGAGTGCGTTAGTGTCTACCAAAATAATTATTTCCTGTAAGGGCTACTCGGAATGAAGTAATCTCAAAGAACGTATTCCATTGTACAAGCGAGGTCACTGGGCAGCCCCCCCGACATTTCCTCAAAGGGGCTCTCATTGTATGGAGTGCATTATTCTAGTTTTAATTGTTCATAAACATGAGTAACGCTTCCTTCCAAGTTTGTGTAAATGGGAAGAACTATAAACGGATGGTTCTTCACCATACACGTACCATGCTGACAGCACTACTACCATTTTTATAAAATGTAGCATTTGGGTGAGACAAAAAGTAACACAACAACGAGGAAGTGAAAGAGTTAAAGCATTTTAAAATGGGCCTGATCATGGTAGCCTGAAAACCTAGCATTCTGAGCTGAGCCTGAGCTGTCCTTTTTCTGCTGAACCCAGTGGAGGTGGAAGGGTTTTCTCTAGCTGTGGCTTTACCCATAAATACAGGCTATGATGTAGATTGTTCTCTACAAATGAATGCAATGCAGGCAATTCCCTAGAAACCCCAGCTACAGCATTCCCTTACTACGGGTAATGTTTGCCAAGTGCCTCAAGTGTCTACACCGCCAGTTTGATTTGATTCTTATTTCACCCCAGGGCTCTGGTTTCCTGATTATCCATACTGTTCACGTGCTGCTTTTGGCAGCAGTAATTTTGGTCAATTATTTCTCTCCAAAAGGAAATGCTGGCTGGCACAGCTGGCAGACCAGCCAACTCCAGACATATCGCATTGGATGTGCACTGCCCAGGCTCGGACTTCTGCTCTATGCGACTGCTGTTCAGCACAGCCTCAGCAAGCCTGCCTCCCTCAGCAGCCCATTACAGACCCTCAGACCCTCTTTGAATGATGCTCCCTATTATTTAAAAATGCTTGTAGTGTTCTTGCAGTGCTCATCGATATCTTTCGTTTTCAGCATGATAAAGGAAAGGGAAATAAATTCTTTCCCTCTTAAAGTATGCGGCAATCTGAACTCCCTTCTATAATGGGCACCATTGCTTCGTTGCTATCTCCTTCATGGCTTTACTGGCTATTTCCCAACTTTTCCCATACCCCTCTCCTTAGGCAGGACAGAAGATCACTGGCCTGTCATTCACTGGAGAAATGGAAGAGCTAGCCGAGCTGCCTCCAGCTGCCTGGCAGCAGCTCCAAAACAGAGACCTAGAAGCGCTAAGGATTATTTTTTCCTGGCTCTCTTTGCTCTCCCAGTCCCAAGCTTCATGTCCTCAGCTGAAGTAAACTGCAACAATTTTGTCAACTTCCATGGCCATATGCAGGGGTCTCACTCACCTTTTCTACCCAAGAGAAACAAGAAGCAGGCAGTGCTGTTAACAGAGATTATTCTCCCTCTCACCTTAATCTGAAAACTCTTTTATTGCAGAATATTTAGCATACACGTACTCACCTGTGGGCTTTATTTCAGGTGTTCCTACCTAAACATGTGACCTCCAATGAAACAGCAGCCATCTGTCATATTACAGGCAGGTGACAGATGAAGTTAATCATGCAGCTTGGAGCCATTCCCTCTCTGCCCATTTATCCACCTCCTTTGAGACTTGTTCTAACAGTCCAAATCAGGAACAGGTACAGCCAGAAGAAACAGTTACGACTTTAAAACTTGGATGAGATTTTTAACTTGAAAAGAGCCAGGAATGTACATGTGTGAACTCCTGCCGCTTCCCCAGCAAACACTAGTGAACAGCTTCCAGCTACTGGCATTAAAAATAATCAGACTGTCAGGGAAATGTTTCTTTCCCCACATAGGGAGGTCTTCCCTCAAGCTCTTTTACGCATGTGTTTGATGGTAGCGCTTAGTCCTATATTAGTGACACATTTATAGGCTGCTATCTTGAGGGCTGGAAACAAAAATTTCACATCTTTCCAAAAAAAAAAAAAAAAAAGCTCCCCTTCCACTGTGACATGTCATATTAAGTTCTGGCCCTGGAAGTTTCCTATGTACCAGACATCAGCTGCAACATTTTAAGGTACAGAAAACCAACTTAAAATTCCCTCTGAAGGAGTATATTGATTTTCCCTTCTAAGTGTGATGGTTATATTTATGGTATGAAGGCATCTGGACTCACAGAAAGAAGAGTCTGAGAAGACTCACAACAGAGTGAAAATTCATGAGTGTGCAAGGGAAAAAATAACACTGAATGGAGGCTGTCAGAAAGCCAATCTCGGAAGCTAGAGAGCACAGGGATACTTGAAGAGGTTCCTAGCTCTGCCACTAACCTGAGGTATGTCCTCGGGCGTGTCCCTTCACCTTGCTGTGATTCCATTTGCCATCTGTAAAGTGAAGATAACAACATTTAACTTTATGAAATGCTCCAGATGACAAATGCAGCATAGCTCCTTAGGGTTAGATTACTGGACACAGTACAGGGTGAATAACACAGATCATTCATTGTCTCCCTAGTTAGGAATAACGTTACTATTTGTTAAACTCTCTCTGTCACCCCACTTCTGCATCTGTACGGCAGCTAGTTAAAGCACAATACTTGTAACAAAGATGTGAAAATATCAACCTTCCATGTTTACAAAGTATGCATAGCACTATTCATAGCAAATCATTACTAGCAGTGGCAATGGAAGAATAAAGACGTTTTAAGATTTGCAGTTGTAGGGATGAAAGCATTTACTCTAGCAGTTGACAACATACAAGCATTAAGAACAAGCATAATAAAGCCTACCTAGACTACTCGCTCAAGGTCTGTGTTATGACTCTTCATGGCGAGGAAGAGAGAGGAAGATTCTCTCAGACAACTGTTAAATGTAGTCTCTCTACAGAGCTGCAGGATAGTCCAGGGAACTCAAAATTAGTTGTCTGTAGTAGTTAAATGGAAATGTTAGTGACCTACTGTTCTCCCGTTAGACTGGAGTCCTCAGGAACAAATGATAGCATACTGTTGCAATTACTCTTCTAGCATGCATGTACATTTTTATTTGCCTGACAACAGGAGTACATGCTGGGAACAATTATTGCACTATACAACTTCCAGTGATTGAAGGGACACTTCACTTGTTTTAAAAGTAGCTTCCAAACTATGCACTTGTTTAATCGTAACAAATTTGTAATCTCTTTGTTGACTTTAACAGCTGAACACTTGGCTCCGGATACGTGTGCCACTACTTCTTCATTCTTTAGCACAAACTGGCAGCCTGCTTGGGATTTCTTGGGACAGTTTTAAAGACACCCAGATAATCCTCTGAGAAATCATACTAGATTGTATCAGCGTTTCTCTAAAATTCAGGTCATAGCTCCTGTCAGCTGTTGGTTTTCTAACAGTAGGCATGAAAAGCTACAATCAAATACCCGGACTGTTGTTTCATTTACATACTGTGATGAGTAAAAATCCCAAGCCCACAGTCTAGATTCTTGTGTAGCCTGAAAACCCATTTACAAACCTCTCTTTTACTTCTCTTGGACTGCAATTTCAGCCATTTTGTGGCGGGATGGAAACCTGGTCATATTGCACTTTTAGTGCTCTCAGTGCTCTCTCAGCTCTAGCTCCACTGAAATTATAATGTTAGTCTGGATTTCCATCACTGTGACAGCAAGCAGGGCCTGTCTGCCAGCATACAGACAGACTCAACAGACTGAAATCAGAATGGAAAATTGGGTAAGAATAGAAGTGAATGGTGCCTGAAGTAATGCTACTGCAGAACATCCTTGGGTAATGCTCAGCATATAGAACGAGAGATACTTAGCAAGATGGAAGGATAACAAAAAAATAAGAGTAAGGGCCTACTGGGGGACATTTTCAGCAATTTCTTTTCCCTAGATAAACTTTTCTGTGGTTTGTCCTAAGTGCAAGATGGTTTACTGAAAGCTATAATATCTTCTTCCCCTACCCTCATGATAACTTTGGCAACAGAAAAAAATCATACATGTGAAGTGACAAAGTCAAGTATCTAAGTGATCGGAAATGAATTGTTTAAATTAGAGCAAGAGCTGCAACTTGGAGACGGAAAAGAGCCTTCTATTTTTTCTTCCCATTCCACTTGGGAACACAATGATGATTTGTGCCCTTTTAAAATCCTAGAAAACCAAGAAGTGCAGATGAGCCAAGAGCTATTTTTGGGGGAAAAAAGTGCCCTTCCTTACTCCAGAGATCAAAGAGGAAACCATTAGGCAAAACTAAACAAGACTGAAGAACCAGAGGCTCTGGAAAGGGGAATACTGGTACTGCTGTTCATCAGCACAGAGAGAAATCATACAACACATCTTCGTCTCTAGGGACACAGCGGATAATTTCTCAGTGGCCCGTCTCCCCTCTCCTCTATTCCACCAGTCCAGTCCCTGTTTACAATCAGTGTCTTGGTCTGTCCTCACCATGGGAGAGGCACATGAGGAGCAAAATGGGAAGAAATGCGTCCACAGCCACACTGAAGAGAGTGCGCACTGTTCCCTCTTGGTTTCTGTTAGTGGTATTCCCAGAGCAGAGTCCCTTCCGACACCACTGTTTCCACAATCAGGTTTCCATCTGAACGGTGCCAACATATGCCAGTGAAACGAATGACAGTGGCTCTCTCTCTGCAACACACTCTGCTAATTCTGTGATGAGGGCAGAATGTACTCTCTGTGCATTTCCAGTCCTCATCCCAAACGCAGAAAGGATCTGACAGCCACAATGCAGATGCATGCGGCAGGCTCAATAAATATTGTGCAGGTTTGGTTACCTGAGCCAGAAGATGTGACAACAGTGGCTTTCATCTCCGAGACAGGGCAGTTCAGAAAAAAGATACTGCATTTTGTGACTTTATTGGGGGGTTCTCACTTCAAGTCCAACTGGGACTATTTAATTGATAACTGCAGGTATGCTTACATGGCTCAAATAAAGTTTCAGGATATTTATCTAGAAACCACAAAGATGGGCTAAGAAAGAGAGAATCTGAGTATTTTTGTGGTTTTTATTTTTTAAGTACAAGGAAATTTCAAAACTTTCAGTATTGCAGGCAATTTACATCAATTACAAAACAAAAGAATATTGTTAAAATTCCTAGATTGCAAATGGATATACCAGCTGAAGCCGCTCTTAGATTGCATACATAATTTCTGATAGAACGTGGCCTAAAGACCTCAGATACTAAGGCAAAAGGAAGAACAGATCATAGCTCCTCATCCCTTTCTCTAACAGCCCAATTTTCTTGAAAGTTTTCCTGCTAAACACCTCCCCTTTTCTCTCAAATAAATTACAGATAGTGACAGTCATTCATACAGTTAAATATTTCTATTTTGGTGGACAAAAGTAAATAGTTAGTAACCAGAGTTCCTCACAGTTACAAATGCCATTATCTGGCTCTCACAACCCTGCTGTTTAAAGGGGAGAGATGACCTTGATCTTGCACGGCAAAGAAGAGGGGGCATTTACCAGGTGAGTTGAAGAGAAAAACTTTAAATAAGAAGACCTCTAGTGAAAACACTGATTGAGAAGCGTGCTTGCTGCATGCTGCCTTTATTTAGATGTCAGTTGGATTACAGTTGTGCTTATTTGGGATTTTTTTCAAAAAGGGAAGATAGACCAGATCAACTGTTTCTTGCACTGTTTGGTCTGCATGTAGGCAGCAAGCAGATGCAGAAAAATTAAAATGAGCAAACCTAGATCATCTACTGCCAAAATCTGTCAGCATCCCCAGGGGCTGGGAAGGCAGGCAGAAGCAAGCCGGCAGGCCAAGAGGGGAAGGTTTCTGTTCCTAGGAGCGAGGAGAGGTAGAGCTTCCTGAGCACACGACTTCCTGAGGGGCCAGAGTTGGCCACCAGGAACTTGGAAACTGCTGGTTGCTTCTACGATGATGACGATAACAGCATACATCTGTATGTACTCTTAGTAGAGAAACAGCGCTGCACCTCTAGGGAAGTCCATTTCTCCCTGAGAGGAGCAACCTTGCAGAGCCCTAAACACAAACACACCTCTTGTAGTACAGGGACAAGAGTCCCTATTTGTGAAAGGCAAGCTTCCACTAACTTTTAGGTGTTACTGAGCCTTGCAGAGGCAACTTCCTAAGGCTAAAGTCATCAAACAAGTTAACTTCCTGTTCAAGCGTTGCCATTACAGTGGTTTCACTTGGCTGTGTATCATGTGCTGCGGAGGGAGGAGGAGGAGGAGGAGGAGGAGGAGAGAAGTTGCGTGAGCAGCCGAAGGCGCAGCCTGGCTTCCCGGGGAAGGAAGGCTGGTGGCGCGGGCCCCGGGGGACGTGGCAGTGCCTGGAGTGGGTGGGGACAAGGCGTCGGGCCCACCATCAGCACCATGCTCCTGGGGATCCTCATGGTGCTCTGCTTCATCCCCACTGCTGATGTAACAGGTAACAAACCCCCCCACATTTCAGTCCTTTCCACTGTTTTTCCTCACTTTGATCATCGGGGGGAGAAGGTCTAGTATTGCTTTGAATTAATTTTGCACAAATTATTCTGTGTTTGGATGAAAGGGAGAGACAGAGCATACTGCTAAGACTGCACATGGATAAACTTGATATAACTAAGAGGCTGATTGTTTTCCTGCTAAAATTATCCCTCCAAGATAAGAGCCAGGAGCTTTCTTTTAATCCGATTTCTCTTTAGATGCATTTGGAAATTGCATGCACAGATAGAGGGGGGTTTATTTCACCTTCCCCATGGGCTTCACAAATTTTGCTCACAAGTGCCTTTTCTCAGGGGCAGGGGGGCTGAGCAGCCCTGGTGCCGGTGCTTCTCCTGCGGCAGCCTCTCCACGACCCCCAAGTCTCCTGAGTGGAGCTCCAGGCCCCACCACGGCCCGGCTCTGTGTGATGGGCTGCAGAGCTGAGTCCACCCACATCCTCACAGAAATAGCAAATAACAAGACTTAAAGCAGAGCTGCTTACTGAGCTCCAAGATGGGAGGATGGGAATTGCCGAGTTTCTGGTTTTTGCATTGTTAATAGTTTATTGATACTTACTAAATATCTAGCTTCTTTCTGAAAAGATCTTCAACAACAAAAAATATGTATCTGTGATTTTGAAATCCTGAGTCTTAGTGAATGTTTGAGAATCTTCAGTTGTGGCTGAGAGCATTTTGTCTTGGTGTTGTCTTGCTGATGCAGTGTTTGTATGTTCAAAGTTAACCTGTCTTTTCAAGGGGTGCATCAAAATGTAAAGCAAGGCGAGGGATGATGGCTTTTGCTAGGACAACGTTGAGACAATTTTTCAAACCGTTGGCCTGTGAACTGTTGTTACTGGGTCTTCTCCAAATATCAATGTTTCGTATTTACAGGGAAGTTACAAACAGGAACAAAAATCTGTTTTCCGTACAAAACTTTTCACATATAGAAAGTCTTTAAAGAGTTGCTTTTTCTAATACGAGAGATAAACTGAATCTATTTTTTCCTTATTTCTGCCTTATTTTTCTATAATTATTTTCCTCAGTGGAGGCATTATAATTCGCATGATACCATGATCTACATGTCTTTAAGGGATCATAGAGTTTTTCTTCCCTGTCCTTTTCCCATGTTTATAATTCTGTGTCTGCAATATCATAATTATTTCCACAGCGGGCCCCTGGGTTGTCAGAGAAGACACTGATCCCAGGAGGCGATAAGTATCAGCAGTGGGCTAACAGTTCTAAAAACATTTCCATGAGGTGTGAACAGCTTTTAAGCAACTCTTTTCAACTAAAGCAAAATAAAATAGTGTGTGGTTATCAGACACAGGGGTTATGCCATGGCTCTAGAGACATTTATACGCTTGCTTTGCATGAAGAACATGAGTTTCTCCAATAGCTTCACTGGGACTGTTCAACAGCTTAAAGAGAAGCACATGAGGTCAGTTGCCTTTCAGGGCTCTCATCTTTTTCCCATAGCCTTTCTCCACCCCTTCATTTTGATTGAGATGATTGATCCTTAGTACATGGAAAATATTAAGGCAGTTCAAAACCCTGCAGGACTTCCTCAAGACATAAAGTGTATTGTAGGCCTCAGATATTTTGTTTTTGGGAAGAAACAGATCTTGTCCCATTCTGCTGTTGTTAGACCATACCAGTGGGTGCTGCAGATTGAGTTTGAATCATTGAAAGGGACTTAAAAGATCAGTTTGTTCATTTCCCTTTTGCAGAAATATTAATGAGCACAAAGCTTGTCCTCCCTCTCTTTTTGTTGGCTAAATAATTACCTTGCTGGGATCTGTCAGAGAGGCAGCTAGATCAAGTTGCCTGTCCCATGTATTTTGTGAAATAAGTAATATAAGTTTGTTCCCACTGCAGCGTACCACAAACGACCTAATCTTTTTACTACCCATATAACCTTCTGGCTTATGTCTCTGGGTGTTAAAATCAGCCTCTAACCCACTAAGATTACCAGAATGCAGAAGATGTATGAGGCAAGGTTAGCTGAGATTAGGATTACACCAAAAAATTCTTGTTTAAAAAACAAAGAGTAATATCACAAACTGACAAGAAAAATCCCTCTGCTCACACTGGGTTTGTTTAAAGCAAGAGCGTCACCTGGGCTTTATGTAGCACTATGCTTCCTGCAGTACTCACACCAAAGTAGGAAAGATTAGCAGAAAGCAAGTCTAAAACGGCTAGAAGGGGCAGATCGCTCCAGCTGCACATTATACATGCAGTTGGGGACCTAAAACCAAAGTAAAAGAAAGGTCCTTGTACCTGGGAAAGAAGAGTAAAGGTGATCAAAGAACAGACCAGCAGCAGCAAAAATGGAATAGCTTTGTTTATAACATAGCTGTGTGTCTTTCTGTCTGTTCATTAAATAAACTCCTTTCAGGTTTTCCCCTATCCCTCCAGTGAATTTGGTGGGTCATTTCTTTACCATGCTTTTAGAAATCCCAGCTTCTCCCAGATTCCTTGCTCTGGCAAATAGCTCCTTGAAGTCAACTGGCATCGAAATGAAAGAAAGGAGAGTACAAAATATTTTTAGCAGAATATTTTTTTCCAGTAGCTGATGATGATTCATGGAAAGTTCTGGAAAAAAAACCCTCAAAATAGTTATTTTTCTGTACTTTGTCATCTCTATTTCACTTTCTTGGCAAACAAGAAAGAAAGAAAAAAAACTTCAATGAAGTTTTGCTTGCATCAGGGCTTCAAGACTAAAGAGTCAATATTTTACATAAATTATATATAGATTACATTTTTTTCATGATGCGAAAAACGCTCACATGTGATTATAACAAGTGTCTAGCACGACAAATAAGGTATAAAAAAGATTAATAAATATTTAGAGATCTTACACACCATTGCATATAAATGCTAAGATCCTGAGAAATGTTGCAGCCTGTGCACACTGAATTAAATGATTTTACATTTTTAGACTTCACAGCTTGTTGAAACTGTAGACAATGATTTTTCACAACTGCCATTTTCTTGGCTGGGTAAGGGCAAGATATAGATATTTATTCCTATGCAGCATGACTGAACACAGCTCTGGAAATGGCAATCATAACCCTATTTAGGGGAAAGCATACACTAATGGAAACACATACTAAATGTTTCAGAGGTTCACCATTTTAGCAAACTCAAAGCGACACTTACGAGAAAAACTGTCTCCGTGAAGGCAAAAGCAGCCACAGCCTGTGCTTGCTCAGAATGGTCGAGATCCTACTAAGAATATAATGAAATCCTATTCAGATCACAAGTGAAGTAAGGGATGCTTGGCCTTACTCTGTTTTCCCTGTGAAATTAGTACACATTTTGGCATGATTGACTTTCTTCAATTCAAAAAACAATCCAAGCCCAGAGGAGGAGGAGCAGGGCCGGTCTAGCACGCCTGTGGGGTAAGCATGCCTTGCCCCTGCTGGCACTGCAGACCAACCAATTCACTTGGTGCTAATTAGCTCCTATAAATGAAAGACAAATATCTCCCTTAATCAATTTAGAATTGAAGTAATAGAGCCACTTTGTGAAAGCAGATTTTGGTGCTTAGCTTAAATCACGTAGGAGCAGTCTTCTTTTGATGATCCATAAATAAATTTTTTCCCACTGCTCAGCCATCCTGCATCCCAACATCAGTAGCATGCAGGCTGGGTTATCAACACCCAGCCTGCATGCCAAGGCCAACAGACCAGACCATAAATCCAAGAGGCAGAAAGAAGTTGAAGGAACTACTTTTTTATCTGGGTGTATCAAAAGAGACTAGTTGCCAGTTGGCACAATGTCACGGCAGGGACCCAAATAGTCCAAAGCTGTAGTTAAATAGTGGACCTCAAGGCATGAAGCTGTATACTAAACATCAGGAATCCAGATTAGCTGACAACAGCAAAAGGTGGAGGTAAGTCATTGAGGTCAGACATTGAGTCTAAATAACATTTGAAGGTGGTCCCTCAGTGATAAGATTTTCAGTGTTCTTTGTCTTTCCTCTGGCCATAGCGAAAATCTGATCAGGTTGAGCAATAAACATCCATTAGTTTTCTGTAACTACTCGCAGTGAAAAACAGGCAAGCACTTTTCTGAAGTGCCATGCTTCTGCAAGTGTCTGTTCCGAGATGCCTATTTTAGTTGTAAGCTCTGAGACAGAAGAGGTCTCTTCTGAAGGTGTATTCAGTCCCTGTGACGATCAGGGTTGTAGTGGTGGGCACTATCGCAGTGCAAATCAGAAGAATAACTCTGTCTCTAGTGAGATGTGTAGAATTCTGCTGTGCTAAAGGTAGAACAGTTCTACCTCAGACTTGCACGTTGCTACTTAGGCCAACAAAAATATGATCAAATACCTTGTCTAAAGGGGTGGAATCCAAAACTCACCCCTTACTAGAATGCCATATAAGCCTATGCGAGAGCTTTTGTCGGAAAATGCTGATTCGATGAAACTGAAATGTTTTGCTGAAATGTCTTCATTTCGATGAAAATTCACCACAGGCAGCACCCCAAGTAGCAGCCTGCCTTGTCTGTTATTAATCCGCTGTTCAGTTCCAGGATTCCAAGATCCATGTCTCTTTCTGCTGGAAAGCCTGGAAATGCTCATTCTTCATCAAAACACAAAGGTTCATAGTGTCTGGGTTCCCTGCAAACATGGGATTTCAGAACTGTGATGAGCTCTGCTCCACCCTCACACTAGCTATGTTGAACAAAGGGGCACACAGATAATGGACTACAATCTTCCTTTGCTAAAGACGAGGCAGTAGAGCATTCTCTGTCTCATGTCTTCTTGCTCTCCCAAGAAGAAAGGGCTGGTAAACAAGACTTCCAGTGAGAAAATTAACAACTTCAGCAACTTCATGGGTTGGGCTGGTAACTGGAGAATCTGCTAGCCGTGGGTTGTTTTCACTGCACGCACCCTACCACTACTCCTGGCCATCTCATGCATCTCTTTGGGTTTACTTTAGTCTCTGGATCACGTTCATCCCAAGGGAGTATCCTACTCAAGAGGGTGGGGTACTCTATCTTCTTGCACAGGTGTGAACACAGGAACTGTAGCCATTTGGTCCTAAATATTGTTAAACATGGCAAAATACTTGTTTTCTGGGCATTCTGGATCTGGCCTCCTTCCCATTCCATTTCCCTTACTAGCCTTTTTTAAGTCTCATCACATGGATAAAGTAGGAAGAATATAGGTTTTGCAGGAGAATTTGAGGACAAGAGATAAGATTGTCATTCTCACAACCACAGCAATTCTCAGGGATCTGTAAGAGGCTACTAAGACCTTGTATGAGTTGAGCTTGCATGAAGACTTCTGCAGTGACATACGCACACGAAAGGGCTGTCCTTAGTTCTGACAAGTTCCTAGCTTAAAAGCCAAAACTTCTTTCCTCTTACTTACGGGTCATCACTTGAAAAATAGGGCCTCATTTGTACAGGATGATTTTCCTGGGAAGAAGTTGTCTTTTTGCATAGTCGTTGTAGTGTTTCATTGTTTGGCAGATGGTAGCACAGAGGTCTACATATCAGAAAACATTTCCTGTTTATGTATCAGTCCAGTCAATCCGAATTGAATTATACCTTCATGTGATATGCTTTTTGCAGGCCATTCAAGTGCTAAGTGCCAATGCAGTGCCAAATTAGTCAGCTCCTGAGTCCTTTGAGAGATTAAGAATCTACTACAACTTCTAGCTAGAGAAATGACTTATTTTACATTAAAATGATAGCAGTTCATGCTTTTAGTGCTCATCGTCCAAGGTCCAAACCCTTGAAATGGTTCAGCAAGTTCCACCTTCAAACTCTTCAAGTCTGTACTTGGATTAAAAAACAAGTGTATAAATAATACTCTCTTACGTGACTGCTAAACTAAGCATTTAATTCCTGGTATTTTCACTCCATAAATGCCCCCTGGGAATCTGCTTGCTAAGGAAAGCATAGACTAAGGTGGCCTTACATACACACACACGCAGAGTAGCCCTCTGAGCCCTGACATTAAATCTTCATCACATGGGCCACTTTCTGTACTAGTGTTCTGACTCTGAAGAAAAACACTCATGACCTCACAGTGTCCCCTAGTGACTATGTAATTATTTATGTAGCGGGGGGGTTGCTGCAACAAGGGCTCCTGTGAGAAACTGCTTCTGCAGCTTGGTGGTTACGTACTCCCCAGTAGGGAGTGTCATCAGGGGAGAGGAAATATGGAGAAGCGTTGCACGGGAGGATGTGTGGTTCTAAAGTCTCATACTGTATTTTATAAACAAGTGTTTTTCTCACTTTCTCCGCTCCCCTCCCTTCCAGAAAACAAGATTTTAGTGGCTCAGCGTCCTTTGCTCACTGTAGCGAACAAAACTGCAACTCTAGTCTGCAACTACACATACAATGGAACAGGGAAAGAATTTCGAGCTTCGCTGCACAAAGGAACAGACAGTGCAGTTGAAGTTTGCTTTATTTCATGGAACACAACCAAAATTAGCAGTAATTCAAATAAAGAATTCAACTGCCAGGGGATTCATGATAAAGACAAAGTCATCTTTAATCTTTGGAATATGAGTGCCAGCCAAACCGACATCTACTTCTGCAAAATTGAGGCCATGTATCCACCTCCGTATGTCTACAATGAGAAGAGCAATGGGACCGTCATTCACGTGAAAGGTAAGCTGGGAAATCTGCATGGGTCAGTATCCTCCCTATAAACACTCCCTACATGATGGCTTGAGGCAGTTTCCTCCAAAAAAAAACCAAAACAACAACTTGGGTTGCCTGGTAAAACTACATTCCTGCTCCTGATGTCCTGAAGAAGACATCTTGAAGTGATGATTAATACAAATGGCACATTGGAACAAGGAGTAAAAAGCAAAGATTAAAGGTTTTTGCTTTCATGTACTTAAAAGTTTTCTTTGTTCTTTTCCTTAAAGAGACACCCATCCAAACACAAGAGCCTCAGTCTGCAATTTCTTTGTGGATTATGGCGGCAGTGACTGGAGTTCTTGCTTTCTACAGTATGCTAATAACTGCAGTTTTTATTAATTATTGGGTAAGAAATTACTATTTTCCTTTGCTCTGTGTGCTCTTTGTCCCTAGCTCATTTCTCAGGCTATACTTGCCATGTTTACCAATGACAGACCTCACTTCAGGATCACAGTTATTCTTCACCCCAGCTATATATGCGTACCCATGCTATGGCCCAAAAGAGTTGAAACACCAGGTTGGCAGTCAGGCCTCTGCAGTAGACCCCTAAAGCAAATAGTAGTGCGAGAGACACAGGTAGGGACAGAGTGTATCCTAAGCAAGTTTGCTGATGACACAAAAATGGGAGTAGTGGTGGATACACCAGAAGGCCATGCTGCCATCCAGCAAGACCTGGACAGGGTGGAGAGGAACCTCATTAAATTCAACAAGGCCAAGTGTAGGGTCCTGCACCAGAGGAGGAACAACCCCAGGCACCAGTAGAGGCCAGGGGCTGACCTGCTGG
>Ga0181612_137502_pt1 | contig 17584 bp, 13 predicted proteins | sample HoacroProtozoa21_FD_119630 | JGI IMG/M metagenome (GOLD analysis project Ga0181612, IMG submission 119630) | Hoatzin crop microbial communities from Cojedes, Venezuel. Combined Assembly of Gp0051906, Gp0051904, Gp0051908 | reverse complement strand
TCATCTAGTCCAACACCCCCCCCGCAGCGAGCAGGGACACCACTAACTAGATCAGGTTGCTCAGAGCCCTGTCCAACCTGGTCTTGAATGTTTCAAGGGATGGGGCCTCCACTACCTCTCTGGGCAACCCGTTCCAGTGTTTCACCACCCTCATTGTAAAGAATTTCTTCCTTATATCCAGCCTAAACCTATCCTGTTTTAGTTTAAAACCATTACCCCTCGTCCTGTCACTGCTGTCTTTGCTAAAATCCTAGTAGCTACGCTCTGGATGGCCAACTAACAATCTGTTGCAGCTTGGATGGTGGGGGACTCCTGCTGAAATTTAAATTAGGGACCTAGCTACTGACCTTGATGGAGCTTCTAGCAGCAATTAGCGCAGACTAACCAAAGCAGCTGACAGTTGTTTTAAGACTATTTTCCCTCAAATTTGTCTTGGTTACATTCTTGAAATGTTTTTATTGGGCAGGTATGCTGCTACCTTCTATTCCTGGGGTAAGAATGCAACTTTTCTCTGATCCAATATTGCTAAGAATTTTCTGGTCATTAATATTCTGGGATGAGTATTTGAAGATACTGATAGCATGGTGGCATGCAGCTCACATAGAAGTTTTCGAACAGTAATTCTTTAGTGTTTCAGAACTACCTTTTGTTAAATTTGGGCCCCAAAAGAGGTTCCTGGTTACCGTGGATATGAATATACAGTCAGTATCCAAGAAGAGTTCTGCTGATGATGTGATGCCAAAACCAATAACTCTTCATCTTTCTTTTTCCAGTGATTTTAATCTCAGTGGTTTCTGTGAGTGTGGTTTATGCAGCTTGTGTCAAATGTTTCATGGCTTAAGTTCTTAATTTGTATTAATCTGTAAAAGTTTTTCTCCATTATTCTCATATTCTTAAGATTATTTGTTTATTTTATGTATCTATTTACCTCTAATATCTTCAGTTTTGTTTTTGTCTAGCTGTGTTCCTTAACCTAAAGAGTTGGCAGTGGTTTCCTTTATTCTTCGGTTTCTGTCCTTTTATGCAAGATCATAGGTGTCTTGCAACGTGGTGGGGTTTTTTGTTAACTTTTGCAGGGGGAGTTAGGCTAACTGTTTATATCTGTTTCAGGACTCTAGCAACAGGTATTCCTGAGTATGGCTTTTTAATAAACCCCAATAAGACAGTCGTGAATTTTCCAGTTGATGATATCCCAGGATGTTCCAAATTTAAACAGCTGCCAGACTGTCGTTTGATCCCGTGGTGTGGTTTGTTATTAGATATACAGACACTTGAGGTTTACTGCGATTACTCCAGGTAAACAGAGTTTTATACTCCAGTGTCAGCTTTACAGTGTGTTGTATGTAGTGTGAGAAGCACAAGGGTGTCTTGTGAATGATGTAGTTGAATGAACTGCAAAGTAGATTTTACTTTTCTGTTTCTTATACACTAATTTAAACATTTTATTCTGCTGTGCAGCCTGCTATTCTCCTCATTCCATCCTGGTGGAATGTACATACCATTAATGCTATCAAATGTGGCACAGGTCACTGGTGACCAGAAGTCATATGCCATATGGTGGCTACATGGTTCTGAGAAAGTTTATTCAATCACCTCAGTTCAGCTTCTTTCACCGTTATGCACTGTGTCATAGCTGATATCATATAACTCCATGTGTTGTTCTGAAATTGTTATTTTTTGTACCTTCCTAAAAGAAGCAGCAAGTATTACATGAGCTACAGATTGAGATTAATTTTGTATAGACTAGAGGAACTAGTAATCCTTTCAACATCAGACGTGTTCCCTCTGGTACACTTCAGATGGTAGTGTAGGGGCGAAGTAATCTCTCTTTAAACTAACGACATTGACTATATAGACAAAGCAGTCTGAAGAGGCATAGAACTCGGGATGGGACAATGCATCCTACTGAAAAGCTCTGTAGACCCTTTATATGGACTACTAGAGATGGCATTAGACATTTGCTAAGGCTAACAGGAAAGAACTGTTTAAACTGGTGCATAAAACTGCTGTGTTATTGACCATATTCAGCGCAAACAGCCCATGCATACATTTAAGTGGGAAATTAGGAGGAGGTTTCCCATCACCAGAGTTGGTGAAGTTCTTCAGTAGTCTTCCAAAGCAGAAAAGCTTGGTCAGTTTAGGAAAGTGGCTGTTGAATTTAGCCCTCTGTTGTTACAGAAAATCATGTCATGTAAATCAAAGAGATTTATTCACTAGCTGTGTTTTCCAAAAGAAACAGTTTGCATTGATGAGGGCAGTGGTGCTACTCATCTGGGAGACACTAATCAGGACCCTGAGGGTGTCTGTTACAAGGGCCACCTTGCTTTTGACAAGTTTGACTTAAGTAGTTGGAACGCCAAGGTGAACTGAGGTGGCTTCCAGCCTAAGCTCCTGCATTGCATTGATCACAGAGTGCAACCTTATTGCCACTGGAGTCGTTAACAGTGGTCTGGCTAGACCACATGTTTTAGAAGTACATCTGATTTGTGTTTCAGGCTATTGGCTTGGTTTTTTTGGCAGGGTGTACTCTTCAGCTCTGAGGTACTGAAGTCGTTCCTTAGCTAATAGCCTTAATGCCGCTATGTCTAGTCTCTTTGTAAATTGAATTTAGTTACAGTCGTTTTCTAGCTACTGGCTCATTGATTTGCAGGCAATCTCTGTAACACGAGACGTTAAATGAGGCTTACTTTACAAAATTTAATCTAGTCTATTAGCCCATGGAGTTTGTTTAATTACTTTTTTCTTTTTTTTTTCTAGTTATACCTGTACTTCTATCAGATCAAGTCTTTCCTTCAATTCAAGTAGAACAGCTGGGAAAAACATGAAATACAAATTGATTACAGTCCTCAAACTGAAATGCCATTGTTTATTTCTTGATTTACAGGTGGGAATATGGAAATGGATGTTTGGAAAGACTGTGATTAGTGATAAAGAGTGTTAAAACTGGTTTGAGTTGTAACATTGAGTTGAGTTTAAGAGGTAATCCACATAACTTGGAAATGTTGACATCAAGTAAAATCTGGGGTCTCAGCACCTTCCAGAATGGAGCCTTCACAATATTGTTAACTTAGGTACATAGAAGAAATGTTGGAAGTTTAGCGTAAAATGTTTTTTCTGTAGATCTGTATGTCGTCTTATGCTGCTGAACTGAAGAAATCCTGTCGCGACACTAAAATATAGCTCTGTTTCTGTTCTGTTCTAGATCAACAGCCTTAGAACAGTTTTCATTAACATCTATAAGATATTTTTACTTCAGGCGTATAGGTAGGTCACTGTCTTCTGCAGTAACTCTAAATATTTCATTATGCTTTCTTGACACATGGAGGAGCTGCGGATTAGGAAAAAGTATGCCATATAAATGTGCAGTGGTAAATGTCAATAGTAAGTCACATTATTCTTGTTACAGCCGTCGTCTTGTGCAATATTATTAGATTCAGGATACAGGATTGTATTGATGTGTGTGTTTAAGTGACACTTCACTAAATGAATTTTCAGTGTCTCTTGGTTTTGACAGCTAACCTCGAGAAAAGCAGGGTTTTGCTGCAGGAGGATGACGAGAAGCCTTATCACTCATTAACCAGTTTATATTTAGAACTTTTTATCTATTAAAATAATATAGAACTTTGACCTGTATAACTTTAGGTAAAGTGAGGTTTCATTCTGCCAAGTTAATTGCAATTTCTTAGCTGCTGATAATATCTTAAGTGCTCCTTAGCTAGTAGTATTTTGGTTTTCATGAGCTGTTCTTGACCAGCAGAGGAAGTGAATGCTTTAAACAAGTATAAGGGAAAGAAATCAAAACTGATAAGCAAATTGGGAGAAAATACTAACCTCTGTGCATCGAAAACTTGGAATGATTGGCAGCACCAACTAACTTTATTGTTTTAGGACAAAAAAGGTATAAGAGATGCTTCCCTCTTTACAGAAATCAGGTGTTGCTCTTTTGCTAGGCTTATACTTGTTAGGAAGTGACAATTTAGTTTTGTTCTTAAATTCAGCTTGGTCCGCATTCACCCTGTATCATTCTTGTGTCCAAGAAGTGTAATTGGACTTGTCTAGTACAGCACTGTTGTGTCAAACTCTTAAAACTTGGTGTTGTGAGTGATTTATGGTTTTTCTCTGATGTTGGACATGATTACTTAGTTACTTCTGTTTGCTTTTATGGTAGTACTCTAGTGAAGGTCTTTATGTTAGAATACCTCTAAAAAACTGTCCGCTGTGCTAACGGCATGTCAGGTTAGTTCAGCCAGAGCTCTGTGATGCAGTGTGGTAATCATGTTTATCCTTCAAATATTTTAAAATATGAGAATTTCTTGAAGTGATTACACTTATGCTGGGTTAATTTAATAAACAAGTATATACATTGTTGAATAATTAAAGATCAGCATTGTAATTGTTGACTCTATTCAGCAGAAGCAAGATTATAATGCCAGTCTGAAGAAAAAAAAGGCAAAAAAAAAAAGTCAACAGTTTTAAAATATGTCCAAAGAGAGGTGTAAGGGAACTTACAATACAAGTAATTTCCATAGAATTGGCTTCCAAATAGAGAAAAGAGTGAGGATCCTGGTCTGTGGAACACTACATCACTTGGAGGTCTGTTTTCCTGAATTCCTGGACAGAATTTGTTTTGGAGTTTTGTTTTGTTTTTTCTTCCTCTTACACTCTCTCATGTGGGTGTTCTCTGGCCGCATGGTCTGTGTTACGAAATTGGTGAGGATGTGTAGTTTAACTTTCCCTGCACACAAGACAGTCATTGTCCTCAGAAGAGAATTCTGTTACTGAGGCAGACAGCTTCAAGATTTTTCAGGACAGAATTGACAAACAAGCATCATATGTGTCTGACACTCTAGGGATGTGTGTGTATAGGAGAGGTGTCATATGCTAACCGTGCTGATACAGCTAGAGACTGTTGGGTGCTTTTAAATACTGTATAGTGCCTAAGATACATAATCATAGTTTCACATGAAATTGCAAATGACTTGTAATTTAACAGGCTGGTTTTGTGAACAGGTTCCACGCCTGTGTTCTCCAACTTCCATTCAATCAGCAAGTTAGAAACAATCCTTATTTCTTCCTAAGGATCATCTCTGAGACGGCATCATGCTGCTATTCTATCCTGAAAGCAAAAAATGCAGGTATAGTATGATAATGGCCATGAAGTAGTGTGTTGGGGTTTGGTGCAGTTTTTTTGACAACTAAAATGTCTTGAACATGCAGTCAGATCATGTAACTTTGAGATAAAGATCAAGAAAGATAAATGTGGAGTGCATGAGAGGAATCACAGTACCTTTTTTTTTCTTAAACTCAGTTTCCTGAAAATACTAAAATGTTTCAAGTTTTAGATTTTAGTCCTCTGCTGACATAGGAGACTTCATTGACTACATAGGTTTTTAGTAAAAAATCTTGGAGTGATTTTATAGAAAGAGAGGAGAGGTCAGGTGTACTCATTAGTGCTCCTCATTTTCAGTGACATTATTTTCCTGTTCTGTCTGCAGGAGTTGCTTTAGGTAACAAAGGTGCATCTGGCGTGTTCCCTTCTGAAGCAGCAGAATGGCTCTGCTACCATGCCTTCACTGTCAAACTGGCAAACCACAAAGTTATTTACAAATGCCTGCTTAAGCCTCTAAAAATCTGTAAGTATTGCATTTTTTTTACAGTTTGAAATATCATTAACTGTAACAAAACTTTAAATCTAATGGATTTTTTTAAGTTTTCTTATCGTAAAGTGTTGCTCTAAAATGTACATTAATGAGCTTTCTGTTTTTAATCAAATTTACTAAGTATAAGTAGGCAAATTAAAAAGCTATGTTTTTCAGCACTACATGTTTTAGAGCCTTGTTCTTAACGCACAACTATTGATACTTGGCACTCAATAAATTTGTACAGTTCAGAAAGCTTAATAAGATTGGGTTAATTATATAACCATTCTCAACAGGTTTAATTAAATGAAATATGAGCACTCAATTTTCTATTTTTAAAAAGTAGATTAACTGACAACTAAAGAAGTTCCTTCTGCAATGTAAACTCTTTCCAAAAAAAGCATCACCAGGGTCACTTTGAAACAGAAGCACTTTCTGTGCTGTATATGCTATACTGTAATAGAGCTGAGTGGTGTTGGCAAATCTCTGCCTCTTCTCCTTGGTGAAAGAAGCTGTCTGTGTACCTGGCCGCTGGGGAGCTCTCTCTCTGACCAGTTGTGCGGTCTGTCCCCAGGCCAGCCACAGAAATAATAGAATTTTCAGTTCTGAGATATTAAAAGTGAACAGCAGTAAGGTCTTCTGAAGCAGTCAGTACTGTTGTTGAATTTAGCTGCAGTGAAGGCCAGTCTCTCAATGCTGATTCTCTAATTCGTACTCTGAATGACTCATTACTGGGGTGGTTTTATTATACAGTACTGAGAAATTCTTCAGTCTGGTTCCAGAATAACCCCTGTTTGATGTTAAATGTATTGCAAGCTTCCCTTGATACCTGTGCTGAGGTCCAGTGCCCCAAAAAGAGGGCAGTTCTGCTTCTGGAAGGGAAGAATCTCCTTCCCCTGTCAAAGGCTTGCAGCAATGCCTGAGTGCACACAGTCTGATTTTTGGTGATGCAGTGTAAATGTATCAAAAGACGATGCTGGAACGTTTACGGGAAAGAAGCTGGCGGTCGGTATTGCAGCAGGCGCATTCCTGACAACGATGGACTTTCTGTACGGAGGAGAACTCTGGTGGCCTCTCCCAGAGAGAAGCTCCTTCTCTCAGACTTACTGACACCAAAACCAGAGGCACCATGTCGGCTCATTGCTGCTGAGAAACAGTTCTATTCAGACCTTCTCGAAGTACCAGGGGAAGCAGGCCTGCAGCTTCTATGGGTGTGTGTGCATCTGCCGTAGAAGTGGTGTCTGCCGCCCACAAAATCACACCGCCACAGATACCAGGGGAAATGGGCTGGGAAGTAAAGGTGGAATCTTTCCTGGTTGAGTAATGAATTTTTCCTATGTGTGGTTGTCATTAGGTTCCTTCAGCTGTACCCGTGCAGCCCCTTGCCTGATCTCAGTACTGATCTGAAACGTGTGTGATCCAGGCCTAGCTCCATATACGCAGTTCTAACCCAAGAGGGGAAAGCTGACCATCTATCAGTTGGCTCCTCTGGCAGTGAGAATTGCCCTTGCAGAGATGGAATAACCTTGCTTCCTAAGTTGCTGGGGAGAATTATTAATGTTGTACTTGCTGAGTATTGTAGGGGTGGAGCAGGAAAGGTCGAACAGCAAGCAGAATATTAGTGGTGACGTTCTCTTTAAAAGAGTAGTTTCCAGCTTTTCTTTCACAAATCTTACCTTCTCTGAGGCAGAATCTGTTCTTCACATCCATAATGTCAAGACAGCTCTGTTTTATCTTCAAGGCCCAGTTTCTTTTGGAAATATCTGAGACTTAAAGTACACTGCTGAAAGATCAAGGGTTCAGAGACTTTTGCTTAAGGGCTCCCTAAAGAATTAGCAGGCTATGACTTGTTTTTACCATGAAAAACATGGAAGCTTTTTCTGTGATCGGTCAACAGATCACTGGGGCCCTAGTTACTCGAATACCATGTCTGAGAGGTCTGCATTGGCTTATATCCCCCTGAAATCTTACCAGTACTTCCACTAGCCCTGTTCCACCTGTGCTGCAAGGGTTGGTGCAATACTTGGCGGAGTACTTCTGTAGTTGCCGGCTTTATGAAAAGCCTCCAAAGCATCTACTAGGTGACTTGGCAGGAGGGTAGCTGTTTGGGGTCAGCTTGTCGTGCAGCTTGAATACTTATAGTGGTTGTAATTTTGAGAGGTGCTTTGACTGCATGTTCGTTTGCTTCCCACCTGCTTTTCTCCTTCATTTAGGAGTTGGTTGAGGTTTTAAATGTAATTTCAAACTGTTTTTGAAAAGGAACTGAGATCCTTTGAAAAGGATGTTTTTGAAAAGGAACATCAGATCCTCCACCTAGGGGCTGAGCAGAAGGGAAGGTGAGGCATCGGTGTGCTGGTACTGTAAAGCTGTACAAAGACTTCTTGTGAGGCATCATGAGAAGTCATACGCATACCCTTGGTGTGAACATGCATCGTTATCTCCATGTCTCCAAGATCTTTGATCATAGGTGAAGACTGTTTTTCGGTCACCTGATTGTATGTGGTGCTTGTATTTGTATTTCCTTCCAAATTTAGTGAGATACTAAGTCTCGTAATCCTGCAGGAACCTACTAAAATCCATTTAAAGAGACGTTGATAGATAGTTTTCTATTCAGTCTTGTAAGTTAGTTTTGTTTGACCTGCATCAGACTTATTCCTGAGTAATGCAGTTGTAATCAGAACACCATGCTGTAGAGGTTGCCACAGGTCTGAGCGTTATTTAGAGATACCAGAGCTCATTTTAAACATTGTGTTTCGAGTTCCGTTTTACTTCCAGAAAACAGGTAGCATGTGTGGATGTCAGAGTAGCTGTGACAGGGAAGTCACTGATTCTCAGGTGTGTTCCTGTAAAGTTAGCTCAGTATCTCTGTGTAGCACACAGATAACCAAGGCTGGTAATAGCACCGGAACAACTAAGCTTTTTGTTGTCATTCTGGAGTTTGTATTGGCTATATAAAACCTATTACCCCTGTAAGATCATGTTGTTGACAGGGATTGGTATAAACTTAATTCTTTGTGTTGTGTCCCTGCACATGCCTTTCCATCACTCTCCATGGGAATCGATATCAAGCTCATATGTTTTGGGGAGGAGTTTCTTCCCACTGCTCCAAAACCTGTTAAATATCAACATCAAGGGTTGGTCAGTACGAGTTGTCGTCATTCTTCAGAGTTAAGTGTTTAAAACATAGTTACTGTTTAACATTCCTCCTTTTATTACCAGTGGGGAAAGGAGCAAGAGTCTTTCCTTGTCATGCTGGGATATAAATACATCATCTGTCTCCTTTCCAAATACAGAACAAATGTTTACTGAGCACTAATGTCTTTTTGCACTGTTGACAATTTTGCTAACTTTATTTAGGTAATGGAGCTAGACCGTTGCTAGGATTTTACATGTTCTTCCAAATCTTTAAAAAGTCCATTTGTTGTCTGTAATTCTGTTGATGGTAGACTCAATGGCCTTCTGTGTTTCAAAACTGTTATGTCCATGTATAGAAGTTTTGTTCCTGATTTAAGAGCCTCGTTTAGTCTCCAATATTTTCCACCTTAAGGGTGGCTTTCCAGTTAGCCTCTCTTCTCTTGCAAGGAAAAACAGCGGGGAGAATTGTTGTTGCCAGTGTTATAGCAAAAGGTGCATTTTCCATGTGATTTTTTTTTTTTTTAATCTTTTTGTGTATGTCAGTCGCAAGCATACGCTACTTTGATGTCATATCTGAAAGCAGAGGGGAAAAGAAAGAGTTTGGGAATACCTTCCTGCTGTAGGTAAACATCAGCAGCCAGATAAGGACCTGTCCCTTGTCCCTGGCATTGTTTAAAATAGGGTCTTTCAGAATAACTGTGGTTTGACAGAAGGCCTTTTTTGGTGGATATAGTTATTTAACAAATGGTCTTGTACTTTTCAGAAAAATTTTAAAATTCTTAAATCCAAACAAAGAATTGTTACAAGGACATAGTAGGAGGATTTGCTCCTTGGTTTTCTTAGTTTGTTACTATTTTAACATATGATTTTTAACCTTTTTATTTATTAGCCTGATTTAAGGGTGGAAGAATAGTAGCATATTTGATTATAGCTTTTTTTTATTCCCTTATTCCAGGTGCTCCAGCTTTTTAATTGGATTCAGCTAGTATTGATTTCATTACTTTATTAGCATTTTCCCTAAAACAGAATTGTTAGTTACTTGGAGTAGTAATGAATTGTTTCTGATATTTTGGTAGGTAAGATGCAGCTCTTCAGGAAGATCCCAAAGGATACTATGGCACTGCTGAAGACAGTGACAGAACCATCGCTTTGTCAAGATTTCAAAGCTATCCTGGACTAACTGATTTAAGTCTATTTCATAATTTTTCCAGGTTTGAAAATAAGTGCTATGTCTTTAGACGACTTTTCTCCATGGTTTATTTTGGTAAAGTGGACCAAAAGCAACTTCACTCAGGTGGTTTCCATGTTTGTTTCTCAGATACCACACAAGAACTTAAAAAGATCAGTCAATTTTGTTAATACTTGTTTGTGTTTGCCTGTAAATTCACAGGCTATTTGAAGTAAATGACTTGGTGTTGTTCAGTAATTCCCATCTTCTTGATGAAGACATCGTTAAACTATGTTTGTACGAACAAATATAATTTCTTATTTCAGTGTGTTGTTTCTGAAGAGCTGTTCTTTGCTTGTCTGTGTTGCAGACTATATTATAATAAATTGTCTTGTTAATTGCAGTAACATGTACTTGTGTCAAATACCTTTATTTTATAGTAATCTTTAAAGTCCCGCACAGCCGGGTTATGTCCTGGAAGACAGTTACCTGCACAGGGCAAGTGCATTTCATGGCACTACCTAGCAAGAGGTACAGGTCAGAAATTTTATGCTTTGGAGAACACAACTAATATATGCCAAAATTTTGGCATGAAACCTGGCTATGTTTAGTGTATGTCTTATATATTTTGAATACTCGGTGATATTTTTAGTACAGTGACATACAGACTGATGGTGGTGCATTTATACCTACAAAACAGAAGTTCTTGAGTAGGTAATATGCTGAGTAGATTACTGTTCTATGTGCATTTCCTGTTCTTTATTTAGGTTTATCTTTGGCTTTATAATGATATGAAATACTATCTAGCCCTGGTGTTGGCACGCTGTGCACAGCTGGATTTTGCCCTGTGGCTGCTCTGATAAACCTGTGCTTATGTTTTTTTCTCTTCCAGGCTTCTCTTTTGAGTTTGCATTGCTCCAATGTAGAGCTATTTTATTGGTATTTTTCTGTCTCTGTCACAGGCTAAACAGGTTTTCTCAAGGCAGGTGGAGGATATCTTGCAGGAGTGAAACACAGTGTAGGCAGTGTTACTCAGTACATATTTTCAAAGGATTGACAGACCACCACCACACAGGGATTGGTAACATGGCTCCTGGAAGCTGATTTGCAGTATTGCAGTCTGTCCATTAACATCATAACTCAGTTCAAACTGTCAGAGCATACAGAGAGTCAGTCATACAGTTGTTTGTTTTATCTTTCTATGAAGTGGCACTGTTAAAAAGAAAAGCCATAGAACAAGTGCTCCTACTAGAGTAGAGAGCAGATGAAGAGCAGCCCAGTTGCTCCCCAGGCAGCAGCTGGAACATTTAAACCCCTCCGTCCCCCAGGATGTTCTGCAGTGGTACTGGCGTGAGGGAACACAGTCACGGACACCATCACAGATGAGAGGGCTGGTGGTGCGGGAAGCTTTATTTTACTGGGCCACATGGCAGGAAGAGGCAGCAAGATGCTCCGATGAGGGCCTTGGCAGGGATGAGACTTGAGCACTTGGAGAACTCCCTGCACTTCGGCTGGAGCTGTTCCGACCTGTGGCCGTTCACCCTTTGCCTGGGCTTTCTTCAGCTGTGCGTTCCTTCCCGCCTGCCTATCTTCCCCGCTCCTGCCGTGCAGTCGCAGGTGCTAGGGATTTTGACTCTGCTCCTTGCTGCACAGGCCCCATGTGTTTTTTGTGTCATCTTGAAGGAGGCTGTGCTGGTGGGCAGCATCAGGGGTGAATGCATGCTTGCCTGGTTGTTGTGTTCTGCGTGAGCCTGCGGAGGAGGTTGAGGCAGAGGAGCCCAACTGTTTCCCGAGAGCCAAAGAGCGTGCCTCTTTTGAAGGAACGTTCTGGAACAGGGCTTGGGCAGCCTGAACGGACACCTCACAAGCCAGGATCAAATCCATATGGAGAGGATGGGCCCCTGGGAAGAGCAGGGAGCCTTTCTGTGGTGAACAGCTGTCCCCAGGCAAACTCCCAGGGTGATCAAAAGTGTGTCCTCGGTAAGTGGGGTAGATAACTGAGGCAAGAGCTGTGCTAATCTGGTCAGTGTTTCAGAAGGCATTGCAGATGGGTTGGCTTGGGAGGACTAGAAGAAAACCTCTTTGCTCCCATCCAAGAACAAGGTAGTTACGGGTAGATTTGCTTCTAAGCCTTTGAACTTTTTCCATGTGAACCAAAACATGATTTATTTTATAAGCTTTAATGTTAAAGAGAGACGTTTTTAATGTCATTCATCGTGGTCCTATCTAGAAAAGGATGGGGCTGTTTCCACCTTAGGGCTCAGAACAACGTGTCCTGTTTCCAGCATCATTGCTTCTTTATGTGACTTCCCTGGGATGCTCTAATACGGAGAATAGAGGGAATGTGAAATTCACCGATGGGTTGGATTAGCTCATTTTTGCTCTGTATCACAGTGGATACTGTGATAATTATAACTGCTGATGTGCTCTCAGTTGAAGGTGTAATTTTATAAAAATGCATCAAGTGTAATGCCTGCAATTCTCTGAGCCAATATTTGCCTATCCTTATAACTACTTGCTGAGTTGTCAGTTTTAAACAGTAACTGCTGTTTCTGAAGGCTATTTGTAAACAGATGCAAATACAATTCAGAAATCACGAGAAAGACTGCTTCATTTTAAAGTATCTTCCATTTAAGAAGGCCCATGAAAATAGTGCTGAAACTGCTATGTGTTTTAGAAAATGGAGAATTTGGAAATTTAAAGAAGAGCTGGCAGTCTGTACTAGAGACTTGTACTTGCTGCTGCGGCTTAATACAATTGGGAAATATACTGAGAGTATACGTGTAAAGAATAGATCAACCATAGCAATGGCATAGATTTAATGCTCTAAAATGAGATGTCTGTGTGGTAGGGAAGGTAGAACTATTCCAGAAAGCTAATTCTGTAAGGAACTGTTCTAAAAGAAATAGTGCGATATGTTATGTAAAATATTTTCTGCTTAGTTGCTGGCAAGGTGGCACCTTAAACAGCAGCTGCTGACAGGAGATGTTTGGGTGGATTGAATAACTTGAATCTGGAAATATTGAAAGAATTAGCTTAGGAGCATTCTGAACCTGTAATGTGGATTTTCAACAATCATTGGAAAGCTGGGAAAACTGCAGAAGATTTGAGGGTTGGGGGGTGCATTGTGTCAGTATTTAGAAGGTGAGCAGAGAGTGTGAGAGCTAAGCTGCTCAGTGTAACTGCGCTGTGCAACCTGTTTTGCAAGTGTTGCAAACCGCTGTGGGGGTCAGTGCTGGGGGCTTTACACAGGAGGAGAGATAGGGCTGAAAAGTGCTTTGTTAGTGTCTCTGTGCAGGGCTGGCAGGGAGGAATTGGACAGAAGCACCTCTAGAGGAAATTGCATCTGCATGTGTCCATCAAACACATCCTTCTCCCCACTGCTTCCTTTTGGGAGGGGATTACGGACTGTGAATCTCAATTTGAGGTAGGTATCACAGTTTGTAATGTAGGGAACTGCCTGTGTTCCAGATGGAATGTGTTTTTCTCTCTGCAGCTTTTCTCTGTTTATAGTTTAATGATAATTTGGATGCTTCGTTATTTCTAGTGCTGTTGCAGTGCGCCTGCTGAGGGTTTTTCCTTTAATAGGTACTTGAACTCCTTGTCTTAGGGCTATGGATTCTGCTTAAGGCTGAACATCACCATGCCTGTGTCTGGGTCCTTTACAGATTCACCTCCAAAGGATCCAGGCTGTCCTTACAGCCTAGACAACTCTAGAAAAGTCTTGTCTGTCAGAACGGTAGGAGTTCACAGCGGAGTATTATAGCAAAGATCTGGTGGGTTGTGTGGATAAAAGGTTTGGAGGAGAGTGAGCAGAAGCAGAAAGCGCTTAGTATGTAAGACGTTGACACAGATCAGCGTCATGTTTGCATGTACATGCTTACTCAAGTAACAAAGTCAGTCATGCTATTCAAGAGAAAAAAATGCCTATAAGATGCTGTGCTTCATAGGAATAGGAAGGGGAAGATTGTAGCACTAATTTTACTGGAATAAAGCGACGGTTCTGGCACAGGAACTCTAGCAGAGGTCACATTGGTGGTGTGCTGCGAACAGGAAAGCAATGTTCCTGCAAGAGCTGAGCAACACATTTTCTACATGCTTACTTGTGCTAAACAGTAACTTCAGCTAGTGCAATTCCCTGCCATGAGTTGTAGTTACTGGGGCTGAAAATTGTATTCCCCTCTGAGTCCCGTCCCAGGCTGAACCGTGTGCCCGGCAACCCATGAAGTCTCCCTTCTGGTGAATGGGAAGGGGCAGTTCAAAAGTCAAGAAGTCTGCGCGCCGTGACAGTGGCTGGAGATAGATTTGTAGATTTGAAAGTCTTGTGTATGTAGTTTAATTCTTTTCTCAGCTTGTGTCTGTATTAGTTGGATGTGTTTATCTTTAAGAACAGATCTCTGACCAAATATTTAAACCTGCTGCATATATGGTTTTAATGAACATCTGTCTATAGTCAGACACATGAATATAAAGTGTACACTTCAGTCAATTAAAAATTCTTATTTATGGATTTACAGCTTTTATATGAATATGTGCTCAAAATTGAAATTATATTGGATTTTTTTGAGCATTCTTTATGGAAGCCTTTTTTTACTCATAACTTTTCAAATTTGATTGGCAACAGGCAGAGTGGCAATTGAGATCTTCTGTGTCATTGTCAACGGCCTTTAGAGTGCACAGCTGCAGAACACCAAGAAGTTTGCTTGGACCTGCGTGACTTGTGAGGTTTCTGCTAACAGAAGCTGTGTTTCCGTGCAGGGATGCCTGCCTCTCTGTTGACTTGAAGGGTCTGGGCCTGTTGGCAGGCTGCCATGGGGCATTTCTGGACATCATCACGTGGACCGTTGGCCAAGTCCATGGCTCTCGAAAACAAAAACATGCGGAGCCAAGGCACTTAACTGTTTTGCAGGTGATACTGCTCATCCCACGTAGTGGAAGGGCCAGGACTCTCTGGCCTGGCAACTGCTGTGCGTGCGGAGCGTTTACCCATGTGTTTCCTTCCAGCAGGCAGAGGCACAGCGTGCTGTTGAATCTCTGGTGGGTCCGTAGGGACAGACTGAGTGCCCCTGTTTCTGGTACCCTCACTGCTCCGGGAGAGTCCTACTGTCTGGGCTAGTTGCAGGACAGGAGATTGCAGCAGCAGCTGTGAGGGAGGAATACTGAATCTAAAAAAGAATAAGCTAAAAAAAAAAAAATAGGGGTCTCTCTTTCCCTTGCTCTTTCCTTAAGCAACAAGATGATAAATCATCCCCTCCTCCCTTCCAGGCTTGCAGTTCCCCTTGTGCCCCTTTCAAGGAGTCAGGTAACTGCCTTTCCTCTGCAGGGTTTGAGCTGGCCTCATTCATCTTCACTGTGTGGCCAAATCCCTGTGACGCGTTGTGAAACCCTGTAACCCATTATGAAGCCCTCCTAGTGTGTGGCCTATCACAAAGTTAAATACTGAAATTGCCTCAATTTTCCTTAATCTTCCTCTCCTTTCCTTGGCTCTCTTAATTACTCAGCCTAAAGGCTTTGTCATACCTTATCCTCACATACTTTTCCTGTATTTTTCCAGAGGCTGCTGACTGCATAAGTATCTCGGCAAAAGGAATCCTCATCTCCCGTCACTGCAGTGGCCAGGATCTGCAGGCAATTGCAAGAAAACCTGTTTTTAAGTAAAGATTAACTTCATTGTCATGCCATGTAAGGTTGCAGCTCACTGAGAGGCTTCCATACATCTGCACTTTTATTACAGTATTCAGTTACTGTGTTCAGTATGAGGAGTTAAGGGGAAAAAATTGGGGACATTTGTCTTCACAGTATTTTCCACTACAATAAATTCTGGAATATAGTAATGTAAAAGATTTGGGCAAAACTGATTACTCAGGTTTACTTAATGTACGTTCTTTTAACTGCTGATGCTTTATTTTTGCTCTTTGCAATGCTGGAGAGTATAAAATAATCATAAAATAACTGCTATTTAAATGCATATAGGGATTTACAGAAAGTAGAGTGTAGTGGACAGGAGGAGTACTTGCTCTTCAAGAGCTTCCATTCTACATCTCTTGGAGCAGGTTCAGTGAATGAAACTGTAGGTGCTGGTGTTCCAGACTTTGTGTTGCTGATCCTTAGGAGCAGACTGTTTATTCAAAAGAGCAGTGAAGGAAGACAGAGGACACGTGTTATAACCAGCAGACTTTACAAATTTGAAGTCAGGCTGGAGGCAGACATGAAGTTAGTAATGTGTGAAAAGGGTTAAAGCAATGGGGCTGGTACTCAGTATGTAGGATTCAGGGCAGGATGTAGGATGGACAAGATTAGTGTAACTCTTGTGAGATTGGATGAAAATAAAGGAAACAGCATTTCTGTTTATAGAGCGCTACTGATCGGCTGTAAGCATGTGAACTGCATAAACCAGGTTGGTTGAGTGATACCATACTACAGTTAATCGTGTCTAACAAAGGCTGTCTGTCTTACATTTACTTACAGACAGATAGAATGGGCGTTTATTCTTTTGGATGAGCAAAGCTACTGTTGGCCCCCTGACATGAAAACATCTCTGGTAGTGCAGATCTTGGGTCCTTGCTTCTGCGCACGCGTTTGATCATATGGAAGAGTGCTACAAGAGGTACGAACAGACAAGGAAGGGCAGCTAGCAGCACACAGATGGCCAGTACCCAAGGTGGATAAACTTTCTCCTCTTTCATAGGGAAGCCTTCCTGTGGAGATAAAAAAGCAAGCAAAAGAAAGAATTGGTAGGTACGCTTGCATTTTGCTATGATTTCTATATGCGTTTTCTTATGCTGTTATAGTAAGGATAGCAACATTTTTACTCTTGATCTGCAATAGCATTCAGTGGCCCTGTCCTCTGCATACTCTCTCGTGGATCTAAAGGTGGCTGTAAATGTTTTACAGTTCCAAAGCTTTATAGCTGGAAGCGTGAGGTACTCCTAGTACCTCAGGGAGGGCTTGCCCAAAGAGTTGTCAGACTTGCACCTTCCTTTGGTTAAGCTCTGATTATGCTTGTAAGTACTCAAAGGTTACCTGGTTTCAGCAGTTACCAAGCCTGCTTTTTGCTGAATAGGAAAGATTTATTTGAGAGATTTGGAGGGAGTGACGACAATGCAGTTTCTGCAGGTCTGCTGCTATGAGTTTTGTTTTGAGATGATTGATATGTAATGGTGTTTGGAGGGTACACTGCTGGTGTATGTACTGTTGGGAGCAGAGAGCTTTTTCTTGAGGTACCATATACCATAGCGTATATTTACACTATGAAGGTTGACACCTTTCTGTGAGGATGACTGCAGCCCTCATGCAGTTCAAGGCCAGAATTGATCTCCAAACCCTTACACAGGGTGTATTTGAGAGGGATCCAGAAAAGGACCTAGGGGTGCTTGGTCGACAGCCAGCTGAACATGAGCCAGCAGTGTGCTCATGTGGCCAAGCAGGCCAACGGCATCCTGGCTTGTGTCAGGAATAGTGTGGCCAGCAGGAGCAGCGAGGTGATCGTGCCCCTGTATTCGACACTGGTGAGGCTACGCCTGGAGTACTGTGTTCGTTTTTGGGCCCTTCACTACAAGAATGACATTGAGGTGCTGGAGCGTGTCCAGAGAAGGGCAACAAGGCTGGAGAGGGGTCTAGAGAACAAGTCTTATGAGGAGTG
>Ga0181612_118661_pt1 | contig 17584 bp, 9 predicted proteins | sample HoacroProtozoa21_FD_119630 | JGI IMG/M metagenome (GOLD analysis project Ga0181612, IMG submission 119630) | Hoatzin crop microbial communities from Cojedes, Venezuel. Combined Assembly of Gp0051906, Gp0051904, Gp0051908 | reverse complement strand
GACAAGATCCTGTGCAGCCTACTGTAGGTGACCCTGCTTCGGCAGGGGGGGTGGACTAGATGACCCACAGAGGTCCCTTCCAACCCCTACTATTCTGTGATTCTGTGATTCTGTGAAATAACTCCTCCCACCCAAACACTGTGGATGGCTATAGGAACCCATTAATCCTTTCTCCCTCCCTCCTTCCCCTTCCACCTCTCTACCTATCCAGTAGTCAATTCCACATGATATTTAGGTGCCTAACTGTAGGCTTGGCATTTAAGTAAGAAAACAAAAAAGATGATGCTGCCTAGGTCCATAAAAGACATTTAGATGCTTAAGTCTCCCTATAAAGGGCATCAGCAGGACACCATGACATTATGTTCAGCCAAAAGACAAAGAGAGGATGTCAAATGCCAAAGTTTAATTTTCACTATTTCACAAATTAAAAGAAAAAAAAAATCCAAAAGACCTTTCCATTTCTGTTAAGCTTCATTTTGGAATAAAACATTAAACAACCATTTTAAATCCCCTTCAAAAAAGGTTTACCTATGGTAACTTTAAGACAACTGACAGGCAAAGAGGGCTGTATTAAACATACTTGAAGCTATCATTGAAAGCTGGGTTAAGCCTGCCTAACGGATCAGTTAACACATTTTGCTCTTGACCGATTTCCCCTAGAGAAGACTAATGAAAAGCCAGTACAAGGCTTAGAAGAGGGAATAGGAAAGCCAGCAGAAGTTTTGAGCAAAAGCAGATAAAGGCAGATATTTTGGAAGCAAGCAAATGAAACAGCCAGAACGTTTCTGAGGGCGAGAGGCGGGTAACAAGAAGTCTTGGTGGCACTTAAGTACCAATACAGGCAAGCTAGTGCTGGTGTAAATGATGTTCAGAAACTCCCACACAGTCAGCATGGACCAACAGCAGCTTGGGGTGTTAGAAACAAGACTCCAAACCTCAGTCCCCCTCTGAGCGAGCGGAAAGGTGCTCCTACGAGAAGAGCTGGGTGAAGCAGCAACAGAGGGATTAGGAGAGATCCCCACGCGTGAGCAGCCCTGGCCCCGCGGGCGAGCGGGCAGGGCATAGGTCTCGCTCCCACCAGCCCCGGGGAGGGAGAGCACCGGGCAGGGCTGGCAGAGGGGACTGCAGTACCGTGTGATGGCACAGCCATCCCAAGTCCTCGGAACTCTCAGGTCACAGGACGAGGACTAAGGGCAGACATCTCCCCTTTAGGGTTATACTGTAGGCGTGCAGGGTGCACTACTTACTCTGTACCAAACAACTATAATTTAGAGACGAAGTGTGGTTTTGGTGTTTGGTGTTTTTCTGTTTTCTTCGTTTGGTTTTTTTTTTTTTTTTAATGCAAGAAAGCTATACTACCCTGGGTGCTTTGACAACGCACTGAAACCAAATGAATAATTTGCAGCAAACATTTAAGTAGGTTGACTTATTTTGGAATGACTGCTCGTGGATCTTGATTTCCTCTAATTGATTATTGTTCCAAAAGCACTCGACATTTTTCTTTGATATCACTCATTACGGCTTCAAAATCCAGTTTTCAGCTTGTTAGTGTTCTGTACAAGAGAGACATTAGTTTCCATTTGTAAGGTGACTTTATTTGAAATGTCTGTTCTTGACAGAATGACGGTACAACTACTCCAATATAAGATAAAGGGCAAGTTAAAAATTCCACTAGATTAAAAAACTTTGCAGTTTACATCCTACAGAATATTCATGCCAATAAAACTCAAATGCCATGAACATTCAGAGAAAGCAATAAAAACTGATAAGCAGTCACACTTGACTAAATTTACTCTGAAAAATTATTTGCAGTAACTTTTCTAGTTACTAATTTTAGAAAACTGGAATGGCATCAGGACCAGGCACACGAGGAAGACAGAACAAGGCGCAGTGCATCAGCTACCTCAGAGTGCAGGAGGAACACCAAAGACCACAGCAACAGGCTTAAAGGAGCATGTGAAGTGACTGGCCACAAACTACTGCAGAAGAGAATTTGCAGTCTGCCAGGACACACTACGGGAAGCGTGTTCGAGTGAGAAAATCTTCTGCAGTACTTAAACATGTGTAAATGTTTCTTGCAATGTCATCTTCCTGCACTGACTGCAAACAAGGCTCATTTTGCCTTAGACTTTCGGCTCGTTACAGTAAATCTACTCTGTAAATCAGTCAATTGCTATTGTGCTTATGAAAGTTTGCCTCATGATAATAAATCTGTAACTAAGATGTTATCACTGACTAGGTACACAAGGCAAAAAAGGGTTTCAAACTTCAAGGCCTTTCATCTAATTAAATCCAGTAATTCTCAACTGCAAATAGCCATACCAAAATGAACAAACGCCACTCCAGCTCTCAGCACATTTAGAATGGACAATATCAACTTGTTCAGGTTCAACATTTGACCTACCTTAAAAAAGTAAAAATCTGGTGGGGCATGTCCTCTAAATTCTAAATATCTAGTTAAAAAAACAAACAAATCCATTTCGCATTGCCAAGCAATAAAGAAATATAAGACTGATTTGTGATCTTCTGCAGACAGGCCACCACTTTGCAAGGTATGTATACACGATCATAAATAATTAAATCACATTAACACCAAACCCTATAGCTTTGAACAAGGATATGAAGTTTGTGTTCTGCAAATCTGAGATCACCGCTAATTAGCGAAACCTTCTCCTAAGCAATATCAAAATAAAATTGTTCATAAGCAACTACAAAAGATTTGATCTAAGTTCGGTAAGTGTAGATAACGCTGATAATGGTAACAATTCAGAAAGACCGCAAACAAACACCAGGAATTATTCCAGCTGTCTGACTTCCCAGTCTGAGATAAGGAAGACAAAAATGAATGCAGCATATTCTACAGATGTGACAGTACATCTGCTTCAATTTATGATTCACTGGACACAATCTCACCATTAGTATCTATCTGAAGATGTACGTTGCAGAGGGCATAATTAACTTATTATGACAAGGGTCCTAATATTGTACAGTAATTTAATCTAAAGTAAGATGTCATTTCAGGAGGTAAAAAGCACTTGTGCTGTGCTTCCACACCCCCTCTCCATATGCAAGCACAAAACACAGACTACAATAGTTTGTTTACTAGAGTATAAAAAATGAGTAATAGCAAACATTAAACATTCTTAGGAGAACCTGAAATAAACCTTTGCGGTGCAGAACACACTGTGCTTTTCAACACTTACAGATAAGAGCTGCTCACAATATTATGCCATGTATGACAAAGCAAACAGACATCAGAACTGAAGGAAAACATTTATCTTTCTAAAATTGTAGTCAAAAAGGAACACAGTTGGCTAATAAGTTGCAATATAAGCTATTACTGCACAAGCAAGTCATCTGAGATTCTACTCTTAGAAGCAAATTGAACTAGGCTGACATTTTATTGCAGGAATACAGGGCTGGAAGCCGAGAAATGTTTGTAACACATCTCAACTCTTTCATTTTGGCAAATCACTTCCCTCCTCAATTTCTCAGATGCGACTGATGTAAAATAAGACATTATACACTCATTCCTTCCATTTATATGATTGCCAGTGATGGCATTAACCTCTTTAACAGCATCCTTCTACACACCACACTTCTGAAGCTATTTGGGTATATAGAACAGCATAAATCATATACTTTTTATGGTGAAGAGTACTAGATGTTGAAGGCTTACATTCAGCATAAACAAACCATTAAAGTTATAACAGAAAATGCAGTTCAGCTTTTCATTAAGGTTGCCTTTACTCGTAGCTGGCTAATGCTAGTTATCCATTAAGAACCACATACGCTGCCACTAACCTTTATAGCCCATATGGACTGCTCCAAAGGATGAAAGAGCTTGAAACAAAAGCCATCTTTTTTAGAAGGCCTCTCAATGAGTTCACAAGCGTTCAGGAGCACCGTTCCTACCCACTGGCCATTTTTAGGGGTTTTGTAAACAAGCAACACTCCTGGTTTCAGTACACACCACAGTTTAGTCCAGCTTTTCAAGGTACCACGAATCTAGAAGAAAAATAATTATAGCTCAGTGAAGCCAGTACCAAAACCATCCCCCTTAACAAAAATGAAAATCTAAATTTAAAATACTTAATAGTTTCTATTTCAATCAAAGTTTTTCAGGTTTATCAAAAGTTTACCCACATTTATCAAAGACAATACAACAGTACAATTTCAATGCTCACTCTTCTATTCTTTCTTAATGAATACTTATTCTACAAATGGGTATAAACACATCCAGATATGGGAAGTATGGCAATTTATCTGAAACCTTCATGAATTTTCCTATCTGGAACATATGTTATCACTAACATGAAGACAACATAATCTTGGGAAACAGAGCTTCTCGAAAGCAGGGCAGACATCAGTTAAGAAATGTAGGGTATTTACAACTTAACTCAGATATATTTAAATTTCTTAGACAAAACCTCTTGTAACAGCTGTTAGCTTCAACCCGTATGTGAAACATAAGATCCTTTCAAGTCTCTGAACTTGCATATCTGATTAGACTGAATGTCAGCTCTGGATCTTAATTATTTTTGCATCTGTAGGACTGAATGCCAGTTTTACCTCTGAGCAAGGTTTTAGTCTGTTTACACTGACTTTTGCAAAAACTGGAAAAACTTTTTCCAGACATGCTACTGTTTGGAGCTAACTATAAAAATGGGTAACAGATCTTTTTTCTTGAACAATTTCCAAGGAATACATTTCAAATTTAAGGAGTTATATACAAATATATAAACTGCACTACTGTCGATGACACTGACTGCTATCTTTGAGAAATTAATTCGTCACCTTTTGCACCAGTATTAGAGGACAGTAGTTCTTCAGTGAGAAAAGGAGAATTACCAGAAAGAAACACACAAAGAAATCTGTATTCAAGTATCTAATACAACTGAACCACTTTCGCTATTGTTACAGATGTAACAGAGCTTCAATTCAAAGTGTAAAATAAAAAGGACAGAATAAGAATCGTGAAGCCAGCTCATCTGAAGTTAACGGGTATACACACAAGATGCATGTGACTATGGTGACTGCAGTAAGTGGGAGCTAGGTTCCTCCATTATTCCCCTAGGAATCTGAGCACAGAGACGCTGGGATGCAATTAGTGCCTGCTGTGCTCTGTAGAAAAACATTAACAGTAAGTAAAAGATTGAGCCTTTTCTATTCTGGTCAGAAAGCAGCAAGCAGCTGCTACGTCGTCAACTCAGGTTTCACACTTGGATTCTGACCTTCAACCAGTCAGCCATAACAATAACTGACGGGTCTGTGATAGTGCTAAGTAATTCTTTCGTAGCTCTCTTCTTTTCTTCTCTGTAATTTTTCTTTTGAACCTGTAAATAATAAAAAAAATATTTACAATGCCACAGCCATAAGCCAGTAATCGGAGCACTAAAAGACACCTATCAATGCCCGCTGAGGAAAAACCTCCTAAATTCAATTTGCAACACAGATACAGAGAAGTAGCTTTAAAACACAGTATTGGACTTCAAGGTGTGAACAACTATTTCATGCCCTGTTTCAACAGCAGCTACCACGTAACCAACTTCAGGTTCTTCAGCAATTTATTTTTAAGATTGAGGACTTTGAAACTCCCATTAGAATCACAGGGGGGGAACCAACCAAGCAAACAACAACTCCCCTCGTCCCCTTCCTTTCCTAGTGTAAAATACAAAACTAAATCTGGGCCAGATTCAGATTTACAGGTTTGTTATCTGATCAGTAGTCTTTACCCACCAACTATTTTCCCTCTCTAGCAGAAATTTGCAGGAATGCATCTCCCTCTTTCAGAGGCAAATAATTTTATGTTTCTCCTGCCAAACAGCAGATTTAGGTCTTGTTACAACACAGGGGAAAGAAGGCAATAGAAAAACCACAGGTACTACATGCAAACTGTAGCTTTGATAATTCAGTTTGTCATTCATTTGATAACTCAGTTTAGCAACCTGGTTTACTGGAAGACGTCCCTGCTCATGGCAGGGGGGTTGGACCCAGATGATCTTTAAGGTCCCTTCCAACCCTTACCATTCTATGATTCCATTGCATGTAGATGTCCTGAGGTCCCTGCCAACCTCAATTATCCTATAATATTCCGAGTTACCCTACAATCTTGTGCCATCTTAAAGACTGCGTTATAGAAGCCCATAACCAAGTAATAGGACAATAAGATTTGAAGAGACTCAACACCACTACTTCTCACAATACTTCAATATTTCATAGAGGTCTCATCACTACTTGGCATTTTTGTCTTCTCGTTAGAGAATATGGTAAAACTGTGTGAATGCATTTACAGTCCATGAGAAGTTACTTGGAAATTAATTCACCTTGAGAGATTCTTTTTTTGTAAGCTTGCTTGAAGATAATGAGATGTCCTTTTCAGAGCCATTGAAAAGCTTGGATTCAGACTGAAAGTCACAAAATGCATAATAAATAAATGACAAGTATAGATACAAGGATGTAATACTGTTGTAGGCACTTTAGAAAGTGTTTGAAGTACACAGTTATGTTTGCAAGGTTTCCATTCCCACTCACTTCTCTAACGTTTCTCCCACTTGACAAAAAAACAAACCAGAACTTGTAACATGAGCTGTTCACCACCTATTTATGGAGTCTTTTTTCATAAGGGTTTTATGGCAAAGAAGTCTGAGATTCTTCCAGAAGCAAATGAACTATATACAGTAAATATTTAGCTCATGTAGCCCGTTACTTCATACGTTGCAGTCTTGACTAGTCAGGCATTATTTGAGCAGAGAGGTTTTAGCAGAATCCCAGTACTGAAATACAGGAGTCATTCCCAGGCTCTTGTGACATACAAATTCCAATTTCTTCATTCATAACCTGACAGCTCCTCTGAATGGATTGCTATAGAGGCACTTACCCCGTGACCCATGAAGCAAAATACAGCCTCTCCAATCTAGGATTCACTGTTCTACGAATTATCAGAGTACAACTGACCACCAATGGCACTCGTCCTGCTCCTTCCTCCCTAATTCCACGCTCTGATTACTTTTCGCAAGTCATCTTCAAGAAGCTCACAGTGTTGATAGATGGGGGGACGAGTCTCAGGTTTGTCCATGAAACCCAAGTCCTTGTTCATGGCAGAACAATATGCTGCCTCAGCACCACATGATTTCTCCCTCCCGCCTCTCCCCACATCTTGTAAGGTTCAAAGGTTATTCCTTGGCATCTGTTGCCTACAAGTTGAAAGGGAACTAGAGCCACCAAAGGTTCATCCTGGGATACTGAGCTCAAAAAAAGAAAAAAAAAAAGAGGAGTCTCTCACAGAGTTATCATGTCCTTCCTCTTGCAACTCAGAGAACACTGAGCAGGTATTCACTACATATAAATTTCAGATACATTACGAAGAGCTGCATTTCTTTGTGCACTGAAATATAAGCCTGATGGACCCAAAGCTTCTGCCCAGAAGAAAGGAAAAGGAAAAGGTCAATGTAACCTTCTAGACTGTGTAAATTCAAGGGCAGTTTATGAAAACTGCTTCTCAAATTCTCAAGCTATTAATTTCTGACTAGTCGTTTCAAAGCTCCGCTTACAATGCTAAATCTATTCACCAAATTTCCATTTTGGAATACTACAAAATGACAGTTGAAAAATACGCAAGTTTTGAGAAAACTTACTGCAGTAATAAAAGCAGCTCACTTGAGCACTCTTCTTAACACATAAGTTGCTCAAACCAAATAAATCAAAATTAAAGATTCACAAGTGGAACAAAGCAAGTTAACTTTGATCCTACTTTGATGCCCTTAATTCAGAATGAAGACTTTACAGGAGTCTACTCAGATAGCTAGTGTCAATAAGATATGTGCAATAACTGGCAAAAAACAATTTTATCTCAAAATCATTTCAATGGTAAGTAAATGTTTTCTAAATTCCATATACATCTTTGAAAAATGAAGGAAACCTCTTCATTTTATATTAAAGATATGTTATTACCCCTCAAAACTTAGCTTTTAAGACAACCATATGATGTGAAATTCAATTCCTCAGTCTAGAAGTTAAAGGAAATGTAGTACTTTAAATGTAATAACAGAAGAGGGAAAAATGCTTATCACTGTCACATAAGAAGAGGTAATGAACTCATTATGCAAGCTATAATGGAGCAACTTAAGTAAAACATTCATAAATATTCTAGTTGTTCACTAACAGAAAGCTAATGCAATCTAAAGGTCATGCATATAAAAGCCCCAAACCAGTAAGTATTAAAGGTTACAAAAACTCATCTTCTCAGTATCTCAGTTTTAAAGCTTGCTAATATGACACTGAATAAAGGTACACGCTTACCTGTCCAACAGATTATGAGGCAGATCTGTGATTCGTATCTTTTTAAGCTAGTAACTGTCTCATTGTCACATCCCCACAAAGTGAACAGGATCAAAACTTAACAGTAGAAAACATTTTAAGAGACCTTTCTGCAACTCCCTGCGAGGTACATTCAGTACCAGATTCTGGGCAAGTCTCATCACTGCTTTTCCACCCTTACTTAAATAGCAGGGCTGCTACTTTACCTCCACAGCTGTGACAGTTACCATCTTCTGTTAGCCTGAAGTTTATTTGTGGGTTATAAAGTAATCACTACTCTTATCAAGCCCCACATGCAGTAACGGCAAAAATAAGGATGCAGAAAAATATTAGCAGAAGTAGGAACATTCACCTTGTCTTCAGTAGCAGAAAGACACAAACAAAAGTAATGGCGAAGCACACAAAGAATTAAGACAGACAAGAACCAAGAAAAAAAAATACAAGGAAGAGAAAAGCCAAATTGGATAGTCAAAGATAAATGATTAATAGAGTCTGAAATAAATCCAAGTTAAAAGAGACAGTATTAACTTGATTTCCAAGTCAAAAATGATTTAGAGGTTTCTGGACCGACGTAAATATTTCGATCAGAAGCAAGCTGGATGGTAAAGTATGCTTCCCTGACCTCCCTGACAAGTGAGGCTCTAGGATGCAGTAAAGCTGAAAGACACAATGATTTGTGATTCCAAGCCAGACGTTAAGACACCAACAGCTTGAAATGCTTGGCTACAGGCCACACAACTGCAGTGTCAGCCGCAGAAACTAACCTGCTCACCCCAGTGCAATTCTGGTGACGCCATTTAAGCAGGGAAACGCTGCTCTAATCTTTAAGCCACTTTGATTTCCTTCCATCTCTCTAATGTTTCTCTTTAAGGCTCTGACACACATGAAATATCACAGAAAAGTCTGTTACAAGCCCTCGAGTGCAGTCCCCCCGTCCCCCGGGGGTGCGCCTGGCCGTGCCCAGGGCCGGCTGGGGCAGACTGCGGTGCTGCCCTTGCGGCAGGGCTACGGGACGGGCTGTGTGCGGAAGCGGGGAGAAGCGGCGTCTCCCCCGTTTCCCTTAATGTCTTGAGAGAAAGAGACTCCTGTTGTATGAGACACCCATTTGAAAACATATTTTTTCCTGGAATTCCACATTCTAAATACATAAAAACCCTTAGATACAAATTTAGTGCATTGACATGGTAGGCACTTTTGCTGACCAAAACATTCACGCACTTTAAGAGTTACAACAAGGCAACAACTACTGAAGGTTGCATCAGAGTGACCTATACGATGCCCTAAAACTGACAGCTTCTACAATTGTAACCTATAAATTGAAAAGGATTTGGGAAAGCATGATAGAGATGGTAGATCTTTCTCTACGCTACTACAATGACTTTTTACACAAACCTCTCATCATGTGCATACTATTTCAATACCATCAGAAAAGAACATTTTAATCTGGGTAAGAATGCTACCACAAACTATTCATGTCCATAATTGTAATCAGAAAAAAACATAGGTCTAGAGAGAAAGGACCTGGGATCACTACATAAAAAGAGTCTTTTTGACTGCTCAGGTATAGTCCATGTTTTCTTCCTTTTTAAAGTTTAGCCACCCAAGCTGCTATGGTTTTGGCGACTGAAGTGCCCATCTCCCAACTCCACTTTGCATGTGCTCTGTTTTCACTGCATCTCAGTGAGCCTTTTCCATCTTGGCACTACGCTATGATGATTATGAATTTTGCCTGGCTTCTGCCTTTTTCATTTCTGTTATCAAGACTACCAGAAAGCATAAACATGCATAGCAATTATACCTAGTTTAATATTCTACTTAGCCTGCTTTCCTTTGCACTCTCATTGCCTCAACAAAACGGGCCTTGATACCTGAATTCTGAGATACAGAAAAGCCCTTGCAACAGACAGGACAACAGATTACACTTAACCATGTTTAACTCTTGCAACTTAAACCATTAAACTAAATCTTTTCCAATTACAGTTTCTTTAACATTCTTGTAAGAAGATTTGATACAGCTCAATGAACAGCATCTTCATCTACAGCTTACAAGGATTTTAAATTCTGTCCCATAGCACGAGTTGGCCTCCATCCATCGTTACATTCAGTGAGGCAACATCGCACCCCAAGATGACTGTGCGAAGACTCCACATTTCATTAACTGTACATTTTCATGTGATGTCATCCTGAGAACTATATTATGAAGTTCCCTTTAACCTTTATCTATTGCCCAATCTGAAGAGTAATCTTCGAGATTATCTACAACAAAAGTTAAATACATTTGCATTTAATTAAAAATGCACTCCACTCCTTTGCACACTGACATTTTGAAGCCAGATTTGGAGGCTGCTTTCCTTACCTTGCTTTTTGACATAGAATGTGCTGTATCCTCTTTGCTTTGCGACACATCATCTTTCCCTTTGTCAAAACCTTAAAAAAAAGAGACAGCATTGTTGCAAATGATACGAAGACACAATATTTTATATGAGCTACCCTTTGAAATAAATTTGCAAATTGTGTTTAGCATTGAAAAGTGCAAGCAAATTGGATTTTCAAACTACATATACACACCAGCCCACCACGTCTGCTGAAAACATAGCAGCTACTACAATATAAACTAATTTAATACCCGCTAAGAGGTGAGAACAGTCCACTCTATCTGGATGGTGCTGCACCCTATCCAATAACCTGAGTCGTAAATATGGTGCGCAAACTTTTGTCCTTTTATCTTTTCATTCTCCCCTATCTGCATATATGCACACACAGAGCAGAACACTCAATAAAGCCTTTTTTTGTTTGTTCATTTCTGTACCTAGAAATAATTGTTAAATACCACCTACATGAAAGCACATCTAAAACACTGATTAAGATCGCCAGTCAATTTTTTGCAAGAAAATGAAAAAAGTTGATTATGTAAGCCTTGAATTTCTACTTTCAACTTGACGCTGCATAAGCCTAACTGCAAGGCTTTATATTAAAACAGTTGTTGAAATTCCACATTTATCTTCTGTGAGTGACTTGCAGTACAAACCCCACACCTTCTCAGTATCCAAAAAAGCAAAGTGAGACAATGGCTGTAGCCAGTATATGCGTGAGACCGGAAAGGGGGGTCACAACTGGCATCAGTGCTGCTGTGCAGCTGCTGTGTGCCACAGAAGAGGATGCTCGCTTCTCAGTATATGTTAAGGAAAAATAACCTGCTACAGTTATGAGACAGAAAATCTCAATGATCCATTTTCTTTGAAGAGATTGGTGGTAGCATAAAGCTTTTATAAATGGAATAAAACAAATTGCGCAATGCATTTATCTGAGTAAGTAAAAATGCCATCAGCTGCATGCCCTCCAGATAGAAGGCAGATAAACATGAAGTCATACATGAGTTTCAGGAATAATCCACGCCACGGAAAAGCCTTGCACAGCTCTGGCAGGGGTACCTCAGAACTTCAGCCCACCAGAGGGCATTACATCAGCAGATAAATTGCATAAACAGACACTAAAAGCTCTTCTGTGCTTCAGTTTGAACATGTTCTGAATTTTGAAAGACAAATTGGTACTTAGATCTCTAAAATGAAAAGATTTATCAGAGAAACAGCTTGATTTCACATTCTTAGGGGACTGTGCGGGGAAACTTTATGAGCTTTGAAAGAATTTTTATTAATTCTCTGTAGCAGTGTTGGATTTTTTTTTTTTAAATCCTATCTTCACCCTTCCACAACTTACAATACCCAGAAACTCGAAGACAGGACTGATTCATCTGTCACAAACACACATCTTGGGAAGTTTCACTAAGTTATAGAGGCATTAGGTTGGTTTTCAGGTTATGTGAGAAACCTGAGATTCCTTTTAGTCTTGGTCTGGTAATCAGTCTTTTCAGGTTTTTGTTTATACCTACTACATTTTGCAGAGATTCTTTTTTGCGACCGTATTTTAAAAAAATTATATACTGCAATACAATGATATTTCATTTTACGTTTACACTAAGAAAACTTTACATGCCTTTACAGAAAGAAACCTTTTCATGTCTTTAGAGAAGCACTTCCGTGCACAGTTCATGAAACCCATCTTTTTGAAATCCTTCCAACACATCTGTGACGGGGGTTTTGGCTAATGAAAACCTATAATGCAGAAGACTATCTGACCACAGGGAAGATGCACCTGGACAGGCAGATTTGTAGGACTAGAGAATGCAGAAAACCCCAAACAGGCATGTCACAATCCAGAAGCCAGAAGGCACATTTCCTACACAACACCAAATACAAAAGCCTGTTTTCTACAGCAGCAGTCATCAGGTGCTGAAACAAAACAAAAGTTGCTTTAAGCCTTAGAGGACAGATCTGCCTTAGTTCACTGAGAAGTTATTAGATTTGATGGCAGTCTTAGGCAGTCGAACACACACCAGAATCACAGTAATGGGGTTTTCTCCTCACCCCCACACCCAAAAGAAACTCCCAGTTAAAAACCAAGTTTCACCGAAAATGCTACGCAGGCTTTTTCTAATGGCTTTCCAGTTTTGACTTGTTTATTTATATGTACGTACAAAAGACTTAGTGATGGGAATCAACAAGAAAGTGCTAAGTCAGGATTGTTCTTACAGAAGAGAAGCTATAATTCACAGCTTGCTTTCTAAATCACAGCAGCTTTAAGGGCCTTACACATCCTTATCTATCATACATATGTTTTTATTTTCATAAACAGGCTTTTCATTGGTATCACCAAGGAAAACAGAAGGAAGTGCTGTGTCCCAGAGAATCAGACACGAAGACCAAAGCCCAGGTGCGTTTCCCTGCACTTCACCCCTTTGCTTGCAGTATCTTGCGTCGCAGAGGTGTGTGTACTTCGGGATTTATAAACACGCCACCACACTCACTGTTCCCCTTCCTTACTCCCACGCACAGCCACGGGCTGCTCGAGGGGTTTGCTAGCGAACCCAAGCCAGGGTGCTGCAGATCCTGGGACACCTTGCACAGCTCCATCTTGGTCTGTGAGGACACCTGACCAGTCAGCCTCACATCCCACACCACCCTACTTGTAACCTTCCCCTCTGTGGAAGGAATGAGCTCACTCAGAACACAGACAGCAGGCTTTTCCCCTCGTGATAAAATCTACATAGAAAAAAATAAATTGTAATTCAGCTGCTGATGCAGACACAGCCTCATCCAGCGTCAGGACAGCCTCTGCTACGCTGGAGGGACCTCAATACCGTAAGCAGTCTTTCTTCTTCTGAAAAGAACAGTTTGATACTAGTACCTGCAGGGAAATTTGTGCTGAAACATAGCAAAAAGCTAAATATGGGCCCAAGCTGAGGACGATACACACTTTGCCGTGGAAATACTTGGTCAAGGAAACAACAACATCAGAACAATTATATTCATAGAATCAATAATAACAAATACTGTTTTCTCCCTTCCTGCTACCAGCTATGAACAACAAATTTTGCCATGGATTTCTGACAAAGACAACAGCAAAGCCAAGAGAACTGTGCCTCTAAATGATGCTTTGCGCTACTGCTCTCTTTGTAGCTTTATTTGCCCCAGAGGTACTGAAAATCACACCACAAAAAGTCATTGAAGTCAGTGTCTGGAGCAGAAACTGCCAGGGTATGAACGCCTAGAGGGAGGGTCGAATAAAAAGAATGTGTTTCAAGTTTTTCAGTGTTTATCAGCAGTGGTTTGGGGCTTAATATTTTAGCTCACTTGTTGTTTAACATCCTGTAACTCAATCAGTAACTTTTAAGTAAGACAACCTGAGCTCACATTTCACAATGCACAAATTCAGGTGTTGAAAATACAGTCCCTTTCCACAATTTCCTCTGTATTAAATCTCTTGGATTTGAGTATCATTTTTACCTAATCTCATGAGAGCAATTTTCAGAGTTAGGGGACAGCAAGTAAGTGCAGTTTGAAGCAACCTTTAGACCTGCAGATCGAGCTCCCAGTATTATTTAAGACACTTGCAGATGCTTTTTACTTTTTTATTTTAAACACAAGTTCCACTACTGTAGCCTCTGAAACAGTTCTGGACATGAGGGATGGTGTTCCGAGCAACGCTACATCTTAACAGTCTTTCTCCCAGTGTGATCTTCCTTGTCTTAACATCACAGTCCCCGTGGGCTGAGAGCTGATCCAAACCCCAGTGCAGTCAGCTACACTTCATGGTACGACCTCAGAAACCAAGGGAAACTGTCCATTAGTATATTCCTACTGTGAGCACTTGGCAAGTCCTTCCAAAACCCGCAGGCAGAAATCTACGTGAGAACTCACGATGAGCTTTCAGACAGATGTAAGAGCCTGACAACCGCACGCAACTGGAACAACCAGAACACCACATATGCACGATGCCAATGAAACAAAACCAACTGATGCTTCTTTAGAGACTGACCTGGAACATGCTGTTAATACCAGAAGAAAAAATCCTCCAAATCATTGTCTTTGACAAAAAATTAGGGGTATATATATTGCAAGATTAGTGTTAAAGAATCTTTAGGATAAAGTCTGTGGTAGGCCACATTTTAAAACAGAACTGTTTAGTTAAGAGATTTCAATTTTGACGCGTAACACAGGTATCATTCTTTAAAATTGCATCTGCAATCTGTCCCTTCAATCAATCTTGAGGGAAGGGAAAAAACAAAACCAACCACATAATATCTCCTACATCTCAAATACTGGTTTTGTACCTCTCAAATACCATCTCCAATTAGGAAACCTGACAAAAATACATGAGAAAAAACATGTTACTTTTTAATGACAAATCTATTTTATCCAAAAAGAAAAAAAAGCCAAGGAACAATATTACTGACTTTCAAATGAAAAGCAAGCAACAGCTTGATTTGATTACTAGTGTGCATATACAGTTGTCAAGAGTGAATAATTGAGCTGAAAAACTATATGCTTCTGGAAGAACTATGAGCTATACTTAGTGGGAGATACCAATACTGGTGTTATAAACATGGCAGAAAAAAAAAAGAAAAAATATTTTTAAAGAATTGAATACAGGAGACAAATAGTCTTTTTAGCTGACTGATTTTCAAAAGCTTGGTGACAACCAGTTTTAAGAATACAATACCATATTAATTAATCCAGATTCCTCCATGGATTTTGAAACTGAAGTAATCAGAAAAGGTAGCAAAGTTCTTTTAGGTATTTTCTCATGGTCACATTTTCTTGTGCAAACACCACATAAAACAAATAATAATAACCAAAGAATGTCCTCACTGTAACTATACGAGTATCTTTTAGACAGGCCATAACTACTAACCCTTGCTTACACCAAACTGAAAGACTATAACTTCCAGCATATTAATATTGGTCATATTCTTCAGATATACAGAAGATTCCAAAAGATAAAACATTTTTAGTTATATGTTTACACTTTTTTTTTCATTAAAAACTGTTTTCCATTTGTTCTGCATTTTAAGAAGTCACTCATTGTCCACTTGCAGACAGCTATCAGCTTTAATGCAGAATCCTGTACATGAAGGAAGCGAATTCCTTTTTGTTTCAGTAATTGCCAAATTACACTCATTTATCTTAAAGGCAGGGAGGATCTGTCTACTTGCCAACTCCATGCTTTCAAGCTTTGAGATCTTTATTTCCTGAGCAGCTTGAATAAAACTCAGTGTTACATGCCTGGTAGAAGGCTAGTAATTTCCTGCAGCAGAGTGAAAGGAAACGTTATAGGGTAAAACATGAGGTTTAACAGGACCTGGCATCCCAAGCACCTGCTCCCAGCTGCCTGCGGTTGAACACGCTGCTCTGGTGATTCTGCAAAGGCAGCACCAGGCAGCGATGCAGAGAGCTCCCTCGCTGCCAGCCTGCAGCCTCCCCTGTGCTCTGCACCCTCACTCTTTTCCATGGCTCCAGAGCCAGGGCTTACAAATTCAGTGAGCCATTCTGCACAAGGCATACAATAAAAAGTAAAAACTATTTTATCCCCCCGCCGTCCCAGAATTCTGTCCCCAAGGGACTCTACAACAAAGTGCGTATGTGCACATGCAAAAGACAAATCACACATACACGGTAATTCTGGTAAGAATGCAGAATTTCTACAATGTCCCCTTTCAGGAAGAGGTGACCTTGTAACACATTATCAAGCATCGAAGTTTCCTGAAGTGAACTGCTGAAATTACGGTACCTACATCAAAAGCATATGGACAATTAAACTCTAGAAATTAATTTCAATATTCCAGTGCTGATTTTCATATGACAACAAATCTGAGCAAAAGGAGATTCAAGCTCTTTCTAGTGTTAAAGATCTTAAAAATCTTGCACTACAGAGTTTAGCAAGGCTATGCTTTTAGCCCTAACTCATTCTATCGTCTCATTTTATGTTAAACCACTGATGACAAGCACGCAGATTCTTTAGTAGCTATAGCTAAATTAAAACCTTCTGCTGTACCTCACTATTTTAAAGCAAGTCCATTGTGTGAGGGGGGAGCGGAAAGTACAAGGGAGGAAGATGTTTACAAACCGTATGACAGAACTCCAGTCATAAAAGCCCAAACAAAGAAAACAAATATTCCAGTCAGTATCAAATACACAAATGCCTTTTAAAGAGAAATTTGCTGCAGTGTAACCTAACTTACTCTCTTGCCTATCTACAAATCTTGCCACTACAAAGAGCTGTTATCTAAATGCATACGAGCAATATTCTCTCTGATTTCTACCAACATCTCAGTACATTACTTTAATTCAAGCTGAAAAATTTGAGGTGGAAATTATATTGTCTTCTGTACATTTTAAGAAATGCAAGACCAAAACAAACCTGGTAAAGTAGGAGAGAGTTCGTTATATCCTCCAAATGAAGCATTCCGGACAAGCTTTCGGCCATCAGCTCTTGGAGAAAACACAGATGAAATCCCAGTACATGAAGAAAACCTACGTCGCACCGGACCCTCTTCCTTCATGAGTTAAGGTGTTTGTGTAAGGATTATGTTCTCTGAGAAAGCTGGTTAGCATTAGCTGGTTGGAACAAGAGTGTTGCAGTAACAGCCTTTTACCTCACATTCTGATGAGTAAGATACAAAAGGAAAAAAAAGAAACAAACGAAGGGCACACATGAAAAATGCAGTGAAGAGACAGAGGCTGCCAAATCAGCAGCAAGCCAAGCAACACTACACTCCTCTCGGCAAGCCCATTAGGACACTTCAAGCAGAAAGGCTTTGCTCCAGCTCCTCTTCTCCACAAGTACACCACATCTCATTTTTTACATCTCAGTTTTGGTCCTACTCATCTCCGCTTTCTAAGCACACAAAAATGGTGATTATTTAGGT
>Ga0181612_153833_pt1 | contig 17585 bp, 8 predicted proteins | sample HoacroProtozoa21_FD_119630 | JGI IMG/M metagenome (GOLD analysis project Ga0181612, IMG submission 119630) | Hoatzin crop microbial communities from Cojedes, Venezuel. Combined Assembly of Gp0051906, Gp0051904, Gp0051908 | reverse complement strand
TGTATGTGATATTGTGACACGTCCGTTGTGCTCTCCCCGAGCGGGAGGGCGAATGGGTGGGGGGGGGGGGGGGGGGGCGCGGGTGGAGATAGACTGAAACGCGCTGGAGACCTACTGCTATCCACAGCTACCAGACATATTGATTTGGACAATACTGCCTGTCATCTTGATTTTGGATTCAGATATACTCCTTTTTTCAGTTCAGTTGTTCATAGATTCAAGACCCCAATTAATAAAAAAAAAAAAAAGTTATTCATATTGAAACCCATCCAGTCACCTGAGTAGCAGTAGTCATGCATCAGCTATGATTTTATTGTGCTATTTATCAAAACAAGTGACTGCTATGTCTATCTTAAACCCTTACAGTTAAAGTTTCCAGTTATACAATAATTTTAACTCTTTTAAAATAATAATTATAGACATTAACAGAAATGGTGCATAATAAAGACTAATACTTGAGGTATTTCTAAACATTAACGTACCTCTGTCAACTGGGTAGATGTCAACACCCATTATAGGCTTTTGCACTTCTAGGATTATTTACATCTGTCACAGTTTTCTCTAGACACTAGTGAGTCCCCCCCAAAAAAAAAGCGGGGAGGGGGGCAGCATTGTCAAAAATCTAGCTTTTAAATTGCTGCTTAAAGCTCTTCAGTAGATGGCATTTCTGCTGAGGACTTGAAGTGATGCACAGACTTTGCTGAGGCACAGAAAATGTCATAGTGAAAGAGTGAAGTCACCTACACTGGGATCAGCTTTCTATTTCATCACATATTGCAGGGCAGGACATGTCAACAGAGGTGAACGAAAGCTTGTCTATTAAGAGCAGTAACACTATACTAAACATCGCTAAAACACAATGGTAGATAGCACGATATATTTCATTTTCAGCCTAGAAACAAGCCAGACACTGATATTTACCTCCTCAGACACCATCTGAAGTATTGGAGGATTTTTTCCCTACTCTGAAGCAAAAAACAGACAGAAGGCAAAAAAAATCCTTCTTTGGTTAAGTAAACAAAGCCTGTAACTTATACAATTACCAGTGAAGAAATATATCTTTTATTGCTGATTTAGCTCACTGTAAACAATTTTCACCTCAGATAAAGAGAATTTAACTGGAAGCAAATGAATACCAAGTCCTAAAGTATTTGAGATAGACGAGTTTACTTTTGAGTATTTCTAATGCTTACAACCCCCCAAGACATCTATTGGCTGTTCATAACTTGCTCTTCATTTATATGGGACCTTTCACACAGAGCCGGGCAGAAATGCCCCAGTCCCAAAATATGAAAGCTTCTGTTAGTTAGGAACTGAGATCAAACAAAAATGCTACAAATTTTGTTGAACTGCTAGTGTATAAATGGACATAAATACAAAACAAAGCTTAGAAAGCTCCAAAGTTTCCTCCTTACACAGTAAGTTCATTAACCTTGTTCATCATGAAATTTATGTGTTCACTTACGCAATTAAGAAACAGCTACACTGTGAGTAACATTAGAAATTACAGATATACAAACCACAGTCTCCCCCCAGATTTGTCCCACAGCAAGTCTTAATGCAAAGGAGAGAGAAAAGAGTTGCATTATGCTCCAAAGAGCATCACTAGAGGTACAATCTCAGAAGGTGGACTTCATAGAAGACTACCACTAGACTGCTCGTTCAGCTTCAGCACTTCTGAAGTCTCACAAGTGAGACAGAGCATTTGGGTCCAACCTGTGACCTGACTGCAACCCAGCAGCTCAGAATCAACACTCCTGACTCATGGTTTCCAAATACTTTGGCCCAGTAACAGTCACAGTTCCACATAACTGTATTTATTTATACCAGAAGCACAGGGGGTGGCATTACAGGATGGCAAAATCTGACACTAAGCTTGAAAAGTCAAGCAGTCTGAAGTTGGTAAGTGTCTGACCTAATCATTTAGGTACACTTGTGATTTGACCTCTGTATTTAATTTTAAACTACTTTCATAATGCATGCAAACAATCACAGAAGTTCTCTTTTAGAGGACCCTTAATTTGTTTACTGGATAGAATGAAAGTAGTTCAAAACATACAAGCAGAACTTTATAAAAAGCAAAGTTCCTTTCTGCTAGATTCTTGACTTCATTTTAACGCCCAGGAAAATTCAGAAGAGAAATCAGAGATAACTAAATTCTACCCACTGTCTCTGCAACAGAACTACGTGACTTTTTTAAGTTCCTCATACTCCTATTTATTTTCAGGATGTTCATATAGGTATTCTTGGGTCCCCACCAGCAGAAGCACTCAGTACCACTGCAGTTCCATAAAGGTAGGAAGATCTGTACTTTCAATGTTTAAAATGTCATAAAATTATATGCTTTGGGGGAAGGAGATTAAGAAAGGACTACAGTCCCAAGGCTTCTCAAAGGTGACATTCAATATCTGTGGATGTTTGACATTTGTGCTTTAGATTCTTATCTATGTATAGTGAACAAGAATATCACTACCTCAACTCACATAAATGTCGAGATTGTAAATTATTTATTTTCTTGAAGTACTAGGGGGCTAATTAGTTCTCTAAAGAAATTCTGGACAAAAAGTAATTATTCTCTATTCAGGTTAATGTGCAAATGCTGTAGCAAGAAGATACAGGGCATGACAGAATGTCTTCTGTTGCTTCCTATCCACTACAATGATTAAGAATATAATTCTGTGGAAATGTCCCTGTAGTGTTGCAATAAAAAAATGTGTACCTTATTTCTTACTTAATAGTGAGGGAGGTTATTCATTAGAAATTCTAGTGGCCATTGTTCACACAGAATCCCCAGTGTCTTCACATCAGGACAGGGTATCTGTTTAAGGGAGACATTTTCAGCAAACAGAGGTTACCTAGATGATATTTAATGACCTGTGATTTAAACCAGGAGATTAGGCCAGCAATCCTATGCTTTCTTGTACTCTTTGATCCTTTTAGCGTAATTGAAAGACAGTTATAATGCATATACACAAATTGGATTAATTATTATGGCACCACAACCTGTCTTGTCATTTCCTAGATCTTCAGTGCCAGATTCAGTCAACAGTCTATGCTTTCTGCAAAGCCAAGGAACAACATCATACACATTCAATTACTAGAGATGCAGTTATTTTGGGTATCTTTTCAAGAAAGGCCTTATCTACAGTCCTGCAAGCCTGGAGATCCCCAGCATTAGATCCCCCACACCATCATTATGGAGATTCATCTACTCACAACTAAGGTTAAAGCCAGATTCCTAGTGGAAACTATTTCAGCCCATTATTATTCTCCCTGACTAATTATTAAAGTGATATTTTGCTGTGATCACAAGAAAACATTTTATCTAAAGGGGGATTTTTTTTCTCCCCAAAGCTTGCAAATTAGTCCAACAGTTTAAATGTTAGCTTTTAAAAATTCTCTTTCATTCAACGTAAAATACTAACTTCTACATCTCCAAAGAAGACAGTCATTATAATTTTCACTTTCCATCTAATTAATACTACATGTAAACTCATTCATAGACAACGGGCTTTTTCTGAAACAAAAACAAAAAGCAAAGTTATTGTTGTATTCACCAAATCTGCATGAGCAGTTTGCCCTCTGGTGACTAACTTTGTGAGAACATACAAGATTTGTAATAGATATATGATGACTGGTATGAATAAAGAATGACTGGAACGTTTGCAGGCTCCGCAAGTAACAGCATTAAAAGGTTTAAAATAAATGGTACACTTTCATCACAACAGCACAATGTGATTTCATTCAAATTAAGAAGAGAAACAAACTGAATTAAAGTGTCAAGAAGTTGAAGAACAGAACTACAACTGTAGAATAGCCACATACGGGAAAGAACAGAACTGAAATTCCAGCATTTTGCTTAAGACTTATGAGGGCTAAGAAAACATAGAGAAATAAAAGGTGCCTCACAGCATCCATTCCTCAAGGGTATAAAAGGCAACTTCAAGATCAGCTTGTTGTCACTGTGAGGGCTCAACAGCCAGAATTCCTTGCTCCCTATGTCACACATGGGTGATGTTGTCCAGACTATCTAGACATGCGTCTTGGGGCTTGTCGGTATAGGGGTGTGAAAGCATAAATAGACAAAATCAACTTCATTACAGGTTTTGTGAAAGAAAATTGCCTTCCTCCTCCATAAGACCTAACACTAATTTGTTACACTAATTTCCTGCACTATCACTATGCTAGAGCTGGGGAGTGGGTGGGTAAATCTGCATTACATACAACCAAACCACCAAGCTTTCGTCCCAGAGTTCTGGCAATTTACTCAGCCCGAGGGCCTTGACTGACTTTGAAGATGGCCAAATTGCATTTTAATCTAGTATGTGCTAATGGCATGCTTATTCAAGCTGATCTGGAAGAGAAAAATACAGATATTGTTTCTCAAAATGACCTTCTGTTTCCCAAGACAGGGCTCTAGATTCATCTCAGCTCCTCAGATGACCACTGTTACTGTACAGAACATCACACGTATTTTATTTGAAACATTCCAGTGAAGTAGGAAATATTATCATCTCTCAGTAACTAATGAGGAACAGAAGTGGAAGACAATAAAAAGTGACTTATCTAGTATCACAAAGAAATGCTCATTGACTGTGAAAAGGAAATTGGGTCTCAAGTTCCTAGCTAGCTGTCTAGCTGCTAGATAACATTCATTTCACATAAAATGAACTGACAATTGAAAAGTCATCAGCTACATTTTGTTCTATTATCCAGATCACAGTTGTCCTGTACACCTGTTTACCTAACAGCTTAAATCACCTTAGCGAACAGCTATAGTTCCCTTACACCTAGCTGCTGAGCTAAAAGGTTTTCACGAGGGAGTTTTTCTTGGTCTTGCCTTGCTTGTGTATGCAAGGACTGTTGTAATGTCCAAGTCAATTGCCATGACTGTTCACCTAAATTCTAAAGGTTGTTGCTGGACAGTAACATCTTCCCTTTGAAGATGCGCAAGCATGTAGAACATGCAAGTCAGAGTGAAGAGAGAGGAAAGGAAATGTTGGGGCTGGAATGCAAGGAAGATTGCAAAGTAGAGTTAACTTCTAAAATCAGTGTTGTGTCTTGCTTGAATTCACCAGGAAGTTTACTTAGCGTGAAGACCAGTAGAATGCTAAACAATTTTCTGCAACAACCTCAAATATTGATAGTCAGGGAGGTACCCTTTCCCAGTTACCTCAAAATGGCAGAATAACAATGAGCCCTTCCTCATTGTCACCTAGCACATGACCTTAGGACTCTTATTTAATAATGTTGCTTCTAGATTCCTTCCCTTGTAAAATACATTTTGCAACTAGGTCTTTCACCACCTGGCACTCTTCCTGTCCTAGCCGAGCCTCTTGGGTAGCAGTACACGGGGGAAGAGAAAGGTTAGCTGCTAGTCCTGTACAGTTTTCAGGTAGCATTAGCGACCAGCATCCTAGAAAACATGCAGTCAGCTTGACAGCTATCCTTGTGCATTCCTAAATACTCCACATGCAGTACTGCATAACACGTCTCCAATGACAAATTGAATTTTATTGCAAGATGAAACATGAATCTGCATCATATTTCCCAAAGGAATGAGCTGAATGTTTCTAAAATGTGCTCACTGACACTGACCTCACTTCTCAGAGGGAAAGAGTTAAATATCCTCTTTTATTCCCCAAAGGCTGCTGGTCCCATGCAGAGGTGCCATGTTTTATTTAAAACATGCTCTCTCTCAGTAACCACTTGTTCTAATTGGCAAGGCAAGGCTGGGTCCCCAAAGCACATAGCTCGTTACATTCAGTTTGGATTACAAAAACACGATGAAACAAACTGCATCGAAATGTACAAATTAACAGCTCAGGAGTGCACGACACGGACATGGAATTAGACTGTAATATGGAACAAACTCCGCAGGGAGGCTAAGGAACAAATCACTAGAGTCTCTATAAACTATAGAAGCTTTCCAAACGAGCAAATGCACAAAACAGAGCACAGACTTTTCTATAACTCAAGCAAATTGCTAAATGGGAAAAAAAATGAAAACATTCCCTCTCCTATCTTATGCATGCATTTACAGGAGAATGGAGTTACAAGAAAGTTTAATAAATTAAACCTGTGGGTTGCACATCCTAAACAGGTAACTTTGGTTTCATGCTGGCAATGTGCAAGCATCATGCCAATTAAGTCGTATTTCTAAACTTTTTTTTTTACATCATCAGAGAACCTACACACAAGAGACTAAATTACAGCTAGTGTTTCAACGAGTCATTTGGAAAGGTTACAAGTTAGAAGGTGAACAAGATATTAACAAAACAGAAAGAAACTGGCTTTATCATAAATAAGAAAACATACTAGAAAACCGAGCTATGAAAAACTGAAAATAATGCAAGTCTGAGGCAAAAAAGGGCTGAGATCTTTTCTTTGCTTGTAGATCAATCTGTACAATGGGACTGGCAATTCCCTGAGATAAGAGAAAGAAAACACATGGAAAATCTCAGTGACATCTTGTCCAGACAGAGGAAAAAATTAAATTAAGACCATTGGCAGTCTTTTCAGGTAGCCAGCACTGAGAAGAGGTCATATTTTCATTTGAGTACAATTTATATTTTTAACAAATGAGCCCCAGATTACTAGACCGTGAATACCAAGATGAAGTCCAATGAAACAGCCACTAATATCCTACAGGGTAGTTTGATAGGATTGATTGACTGCAAAATGTTAATGTTCTTAATTAAAAGGCATTCAATTTTCCTAGACTGTGCTGGTGAAACGATACTTTCAAATGTGACTGGAAAAAGCCCTACTAACTTGAAGTCAGTAGTAGACAGAAAAGAGAAAAAGCAAAAACCTGTCCTACCTCAATACACATTTGAGTGTCAGTTGTGAAAGAAATTCTTTTTTCCAGTAACGATTGTACAGAAATACAAATACTTCATGGGTCTGTCCTCTACCAGTGCTTGCCCCTTCCCACTATTTTATATGGGGGAAGATGAAGGAGGAAGAAAAAGGAGAAAGTAATTGGAGCAAATCAAACCAGCAGCTGAGTCATCGGCCCTGTTGACAACCTACACTGCACCGGTGCACACGCAATGCCTCACAGAGCCAGGTCCCAGGCAGATGAGTGCTGGGTCTTCCATACACCATGTGTAACGCCTGTCTATATAACGCATAGCAAAATCATATCAGTACTGCCACAAAGCAACATAGGAGCCTGTACTCCACAACTTCCATTCCATGATAGCACAGACAGAGAAAAAAATATGGACCTCTTAAGTAACATTATGCTAACTCCACTCAAAATGTGATCTCTGTTTAATTCTTAAAACTCCAGCAAGCCTAGAAAGTTTCAGGTATCGTGCTCTCCCATATTTCCACTTCTGCATATATTGAGTACTAGGAACAAGTAGCACAAATATGTTGAATAATGTGGTTGATGGTACAATTTTTGACAGAAGTAAAACAATTAATCCTAAACATAGATAATACAACTATACTTAAATAAACTAATTTTCTATTAATTTGTTTTTCCCTCCAAAACTTTAAGACAGGTTAGAGGAAAAGGAGTAAACTAAAAACATATAAATCCTTTCCCAAAGCTGCAGAATAACGCGTACTAACAGAGTAAAAAGTCTTTGGGGTCAGCAGTGAAAATCAAGCTTATAAATAAGTGCAACTAAAGTAATTTATCCATTTGCTTTTCTTAATTCCATTTCACGGTGATTGTCTTTCTCAAACAGCATACATTTCACCTTTCCAAGTTCACTATGCTAAGACATCTTTCCCCTACCACCCTTCCCCTTTTAAAAATTCTTTGGGCATACAGTACAAGAAATTAAATGTATGCCAAACAATATCGACATTTATATCTGGAATGTTATCATTCTTTATTAGTAGGTGCTCTAGAAATTAGAAACATCTTTGCTGCCACTTTAACCAGCTATACAATTTTCCAAAGAATTATTTAGCTTCCAGCCCGACTGTGTAACAGAAGTTGGAGATGAAACTTGACTACTCACAAGTGCCAGCCAGTGACCGCTGGTTTTTGTAGCGAGCAGTCCATGTACTTCAAAATACAAAGACAGACATGAATGCAGCAACAAATTCTAGTGTAATGAAGTAACAAATTGAGGCACCGGCTTCCATTAGGAGCCAACAAAGGGAATATCATACTGAAAAAGAAACTTTTTATGTACAGATAAAGAAAACTAGTACTTAATGCTGTTTTCAAACTTCTGTAAATGCTTGCTGCTTTTCCAGCAAAGTACTAAAACGTGGAATCACATCAGAAATTACAAGGATACAGAAAATGCAAACAACAGATGTTTCATCACTCGCGAATGACCATTTTATGAAGAAGGGTTGAATGAAGTATAATATATCATTTATCATAAAACAGGTCACAGTAAAGATAACAAAATTTGAACTAGCAGTATGCACCTGTTGAAAAGGTTTCCAGTAAGACAGCTGAAAGCTTGACTGAGGATCAAGTTAGCAGTGGATCAACAGCAAAATCTGTTTAGGTAGGAATGCTGACTTTCACCAGCTGATACTCACAGTAGGTGTTATTACTGCCAGCCAAGGCAGCATTCTAAATAGCCCCCAGGATTTACAAAGACTGAGAGTAAGAGGAAATTGTGTTATCGCAGTGACTCTGAGTCACATAACGCTACCAATTTTTTAAGCTTCAAAAACTGTGTGTGACTTAGGCATGACTAAATAAAGGTCTGCTCAACAAAGCAGAAGGGTTAAGATGCACAAAACCATGAAATAACTCTACAGTCCAATATCTGAGTGAGTTCAGAAAACAGAAAGAATACCGAGTAATCTGATACTTCTAGAATCAGATGATATATAGAATATATTACTGTCTGTTTTTATTTTCCCCTTATCAGATCTTTCAAATTCAGGAGAATAAAAGACACGACTGACATTATAAAATTTCATAATCTAGCATAGAGCCAAGTATATATGTTGACCATACCTATGTGGTTCCAGCAATACTGATTTCCTACTTGACAGATTAAGGTTAAAAATCTGTAATTTTTACTCATCAAGATACCAGTATGTAAAAAAAGTTGTTTGATTTAAAACTAAAATTAAAACTGAACCAAGAGTCAAGGCGCTTAAAACTCAGAGAATTGTTGGGTTATATGGTTGCAGTATTTTCTCAAATTCAGTGATGCTGATCTAGCACTTCACAGAACACGAACATAAACATTGCATAGCTGGATTAAGAAGTGAGATGGACACCCACCTCTGGAAGTTTCAATTACACCTTCAGACAGAAGGTCTATGAAATTGATTCACAAATCCATGAATACTCTAATCATCATTTCATCTTCTTCCAGCTTTCTAAGCGCATCTCTCCACCAAATCCTCCAGTGCTGTACTTACCTTCAGCTTCACTGAACAATCTGAAATCCACTTCCCACACCCTTCTTTCCAATGCTGACTGCACCATAACGCAAAGTAAACTTTCTAGACTCACAAACAGGCAGACTAAAGGCAGACTGCGTTTTTTGGGGGTGATTTATGTAGAAAGCCTAGTTTTACTGTCTTCTGTATTTAAATATTTGTTCTTACTCTGTAATAGTTTGTTCTGTGACTGTTCCCAGAGGTTCCAATTAAAATTGAGTTCTTGAGGTACCAGGTTGTGTTTTGATGAATGTTTGTAGAATTCCTGCCTGAAAGAGACTACTTTGTAATAGTGGCTTTTCAAAGGTACTCAAATAATACCCCTACCTAAAGTTCCTAAAAAAACTTCCATAAACTTAACAGGAGCAAAGTTAGATTAATAGAGTACTTTTGAAAAAATTTCACTCATCACTGTCCTGTAATTTAATCATTCAGATTTCACAGCTTACCATATTGAAAGTACAGAGGTTGCAGTATTAAAAAAAAAGATGTGGTGTTCACTAAGGAAAATACTGTGGCCGTAATTTGCATTTTTTGACTTACCAGCCCATATTCTGTTCAGAAAAAAATCCACACTTTATTGCATTTCTATTCTGGATGTGCAAGAAGTCTGAAGCAACTACACCTTAACCACCTGAAGAGCAAATTTATTTGAAGCAATTTAATACATAAGATTACACTTGTACTGTATCTGGAGACTCCGAGGCATTGATAGCACGTGGTCAGCACCGAATTGGAGACAGAATGTTGTAAAGTATTTTGCAGAAGTACAATTAACTTGAAATTATTTCAGAGAGGCTCTTGAAAATTTGAGAGTCTGCTGCTTCTAGGGCTTAAATAAAACAAGTCAGGTATTCATTCTTGGAAGAGGCAGAGGGGGTGAAGAGGAGGCACAGAGGGCTGAAGAGGACAGCTAACTTCAAGATCCTCTCCAGTATTTATCAGCTTTTACGTGCAAGCCAAGAACTAGTCTGTAGCAAATGAACAGCAGATTTCTGGTTGTACAGAGAGCTTAGTGAACCTCCTAGATCTAGATCAACGCACTGGGCTCTTCTAGGCAAAGGGTTGCATGTATCTGCGCACTATCCAGCTTGCTCTTGCCATAGACAGCTGAACAACCTAATCTCTAATAAATACAGGAATACTTTTCACAGATTATTATAAAAAAAAATGCACAAAGATAGCCAAAACAAGGAGTTCCACTATTCCTTGCTACATAATCGTGTTGTTTTTGCTGTTTGCTTAATCTGGGGACAAAGGCGAGTGAAAATTCAGTGAATTTATCTTGATAATAAATTTAGAAATCACAAGTATTTGATCAAACAGAACGGCAAACTGACAACCCATGACCATTGCCCTTTGCTCCGTTTCTGTGCTAATTAACCATCACAGATATCAAACTATGATTGACGATGGGGAGGACAGGAAGGGCAGAAGTAAAGAAGAGCTCGTGATCACGTATCTATAAACTTGTACATAGTTCAGAAGGTCTGAAAAAAACAGTAAAGACAGGAAGGTTTCACGTAATATTTCATATTGCAATGTAAATTCAATGACTGCATCTCTTGCTGACATGTTGCCCTTCTCCCATGATTTATATAAAAAGATAATGCTTACACAAATGCAAGGGGCTTTGCTGTTCTGTGTCTGAAATTATTTTAAAAAACCCCAAAAAACAGGAAGACTGGATTCCCTCTGAAAAAGAACCCCATCATTTAATAAAGTTACTAACCTTTTTCGTTGTGTGGATTTCTTTTTTCTAAAATAAAAAAGAAAGGAAAGGATGGTCAAGAAAAATAATTCCCAATTTTCCCTTGCATATAAGTCTGCTGCGATACATTTGAATGAATAACTTGCATATTAAAAGACAACAAGAGGAACTTTTTTCACGTATCTTTGGAGTGTCTGGAACTGTGAAAAACATTTTTCAACAGCTTAATTGCCTAAAATCTTGCTATCTGTGGTGGTTAAACTTACAGAAATAAGAGCATATATCTTTCTCTTTCAATACTGTGGCTGGAAACCCTGCACAAAAAATTTACTAAAAATATTTCAGTAACATAAAAAAAAAGAAAGACTGTTACGTGAGATTGATGACACTGAGTTTCTGAGTTACTACTCAAACAGGACTGCTTATTTCAACACTATTTGTTGAAGGAATCAGCAAATTTACTTTTTTTAGATTTTTAACTTTTTTCCACAATACTCAGTTTTGTTCCAACTGGCAGTAGCTTTTTAAGTTATTCAAACTCTTCAAGTCTTATTTCGTTAAAATATACATGTTGTAAAGTCTCAAAAATCTTAAAAGGTAAGCTTCTCCCCCCCAATCGCACAAATGTTTAGATATCATCTTGTATTTTTAACAATAGAAAAATGAACTTGATCAGAGGTAATGGCTTTTCAAGAGAATTACAGAATACAAGCCATGAATTGTCCTTCTTGTTAAAAAAACCCAAACAACACAAAAAACCCCCTAACAACAGTAAACAAACAAAAAAAAATGTTGTGCTTAATGCCTGGCTTGCTGGCTGTGAAGTTTTCGGTACTCTGTTCAACCCAGAATATGAGAGATGGGCCATTCTGATACCCCAAAGTCAGAAAATCCACATTTCTGAGGTATGCAAACAGAAGCTGGTTACAGTGCTAATATGAACATAACAGTTGTACTGAGTCCAACCAAACACCTACTAGCTTGTTTCTGACCGTGGTCAGCAGGGAAGGAGCACAAGAAAGGACCTGCACTTTCTTCAATATACCCTTTCCAGGGATTCATAGGTTTGATGCATATATTTCTCTGGCTGTTTTCATTTTGCTGAACATCCCTTGACAATCTTTATTTCCCATGTGTTTGTTTAATGCAGAGATGCTGAGCCCAATAAATCTACAAATCAAAACTGATTTTTTGTAAAAAAAACTCAGAAAAAGCTTTAAAATTTTTTTTTGTACATTTTGCCTTAATTTTGAAAGATTCTATTATTTTTCCCTTGCAAACCAATGACCTTCAAAAAAATTTCTGCAAGTTCAATATTAATGTTTCATATACAAGCCAATGAATGGCAGTTTAAAAAAAAATTCTGAACTTTCTTATATTGTATCTGTTCCCCAAAGAGAAATAAAAAATCATAAACTATGACAACACTTTTCTTACAATTAAAAATAGGTTTACAATACTAAATATCACCAAAAAAAATTCAGAAAGGCAAAGCTAGAAAATGCTAGATAGCAATTCCTAACATTTTACACAGTAGAAATGACCTTGCAATAGGAAAATAATATGTAGCAATTAGAATTAGCCTACTGATGAGCTACTGACGATTTAATACTCAAGTGCTGCAAGATAAAAAGAAATGGAGCAAGAGGTTTTCTATACCAACTTTTCCTTTTCAATCCATACCAGATTTCAGAGGTTATTACAAAATAAATCGTACAAAATTCCAAATTACAATTCAGACTTATGCATTTTGAAAGCCACATCATCCATATAGGAGCTGTGCTGAGAGCAGAACTCTGTAGTTCACGGGTGTTCCTGATTCCACAGGCTTCAAGACCAAGATTTGACTGGTACATTTACACAAGAGGTTTTTGATTAGCAAATAAATGAAGCACCAAAGTGAGAAAAATCTGACTACATATACACTTTGATAGAAGAAAAATCCATCCATAAATCCTGAATGAGATGGCAACAATGTGGTTTTGAAAAACTGACAAAAACACAAAACCTTTTACTGCACTTACCAGCAAAGCATTTGGAACAGAGATTCATAGTCTTGCTGGACCTGGGGCAAAAATAAAAAAAAACAGAGCTAAAAAATTCATTATAATTCTAATCAATACAGGGAAGTTTTTTGGGGAATGAAGCACGGGTACAGAGAGGGTAAGAACTTAAATAGCTAGGAATCAAAGATAAGTGGCTAGAAGTGGCTGAACTAGGGACAGGGGAAGAGACTTCATACGGCAATCCTTTTCCAATTTAAAGAGATTCCAAAACATGACTTCCACACATTTACCTCATATTTGAAAATAAGCTTACTTTACCGTTTAATGTATATGTTATACACTCATCATTCGGATCTTTCTATTGCAATATGATAGTAATGATAGACAGGAAGAGCCAATACATTCCACTTGAGTATTAGACTCCCCTTGGCAACAGCTTTGCAGTCCTGACAAATCCTGAATACGGTACAGCAATAGAGAGACTAAAGTATTGCACTTATAAGGACACAGACAGATGTGCTCTGGGAAGTCTAGCTGGAATGGCTTAAGAAGTTATTACCTCGAGCTGTTCATTACCACCCTCAGCTGCACCCAGCAGTAATTTAAAATAACCTGGCTGACTTTGCACTGACACAGACTAGGACAGTTCATATGATGCATTAGTGCGGCTCAACTTTGAGGGCAGTAACCTTCAGCTGAGAGAAAAACAGCTGGAGAATGACAGCAATATCTTAAGCCTCCCAGATGTCTCCAAAGTGTTTGTGCAATTATGCCACAAGTGTTCACCCTCATAAAGAAAGTCAGGAGGCCCACCAAAAAAAAAAAAAAAAAAAAAAGCTGTAGACCTCTCTAGGGCTACCATGACACTACCCAAAGCAATATACCATGGGAGAACAAGTCTCTCCCACTTCACAGAAAGTTCTAGCATCGCAACATCCATTTTGCAAAGTGAGCTAGAGAATATTCTCAGAAGCTCTCCACATGTTGAAACGTCTTTAGGTAAGAGCAACCTAGTTTCTATGCACACTGCCCAATATTTGATTTGTTCAGCATTCCTGAATCAGCTCTGCCATTACGTATAAGCATTAACACCGTCCTGAGCAGGTCTGAAGGTACATATTGACAAGCAAGGCTGTACCAAAACTGTCCACGTCCACAAGACTTTTTTGCATCCTCAGGGCAGCCTCTAAAAGGAACATACGATATAGCCAAATCAATTGCATCCTTATCTTGAGAAATATGCATACACAAAAACAACTGAGACTCAAAACAGTTGTTTTCTATTTCTAGCCAAACATGGATGGAATTTTGAGATGAGATCTGCATCTTGCAACGTACAAATTATAAAAATCTAAACTGCTTATTATCTCGAGACAAAAATTATGACAATTTTTTTTCCAAAGCAATTATATCACCAGTGAACACACTTATTAGAATTATAATTCCCCCCCCGCCCCAAGTTTGCAACTGGATATTTTGAATTACTTTCCAATAACAAAGTAAATCCAGACTTGGTCAACCATATCTTAGTCACATTAAGACATTACAGATGCTTTTCAATTCATGCACGTTTGAAAGCTGGTTTACATCAGGCTCAAGAATTCTAGAAGAACACAGTTCACTGCAGATATGAGACAAAAGCGTTTGCCAGCTATAGCAAGAGCCACAGACACATAAAAGCTAGTTTTAAATGCAAACAGTATATGCATGGGAGAAAGGTTAATTCCCAGGAAAAGAAAAGCAGAATAGCATTTGTAGCCATACAAATACATCATCAAATTGAAACACACCCAAAGATTCAATATCTATGTTGACAGTCTGCACAGATTATCTACCTTCAAAAGAACTGCAATTAAAAACAGCATGGTGAGTCAACACCTACAGCATTAGTGTGCTGCAGTTCAGTACTCACTGCTTATGGGTTAGACCTTCTGGAGCAGCTCAATATGCCAGGCAGGAGCTTCTCTGCAAAGCCATTAAACCCCAGGGGCAGCAAAGAAAAAGAAAGGCAGAGTTCAGATGGTTCATATTGATGACATTGGAACGGGCAATGACAAATGTTTTCAGTGGTATAATCATCCATCTCAGCTGTTAAATACCAGTCCAAAGCCTCATATAGTATTTACTTATCAGCACACTAACACTGAAGAACACACACACACACACACCATGCAGCATCTGAAAAAAGAAAAAAGGCTGCCATTTACTCATAAGACACAAAAAACCCCAGATTTTCTGAAAGGGCAGTGCTATTGGACAAGTGACCTTGTGAGCCAAATAACTTCAGTTCACCATTACAGTTTCAAGGATCACTTTCTGATCCTCTTATATGCTTTTTTAAGGCATCTAAGTCAGTCTGACACTGTTGTGTAAGATCAGAATATAAACTTTTGAGCATTTCATTTCTGTCTTTTAGTTTCTTTTACAGATTCGCTTATGTCACTGCAGATCCATCAACATTAAACTATAACTAAGCAAAAGGCATTTTTTAGAGACAGAGTAACAGTGTTGATCAACAATAAGCCCCTTTTGAAAGAGCAATATTTAAATAGAACAGAAGCGTTAGAAAGAAAACACATTAAGAAGTTTACGTACATCAAACTTGCTAGGTGTTATCTGAGAGTCATGTCAACGTGTGTCAAGTAAAACACGTGTTTGACAGCTCTTTGTTACACTGCAAATCCCTCCTCTCGTTGCTAGGATTTCCTCTTCACAGCAGGCAAGGGCTCTCTCACTGGACTCTAAAATTGAGCAAACCCACATATTGCTGTTTTCTCCATGAAGCAAATCCTGTTAACTACATTGCTGTTTTACATTAAATACTTCCCGGCAACTCCAGCATTCACCAGAAACTCATACTGTCAGCCAGAAACATCAAAACATAAAATTTCTTTGCTCCTGATAGCCTTTTCAAATGTATCATACATTTGCAATATCTGTTCTTTCTTCAGGTAATTTTATTTGAAACAATCAGAGCTCTAAAGCATCAGTCCTGGTTATGACACAGCCTCCTTTCCTTCCACTTCATAGGGAAGAGATGGTCACAGCAGCCAGCTCTACTTAGAGCAGGTGACTTCCAGGGAAAGCAACACATTTGTAGGAACGTACAGTGAAATCATGGGCGTAGAGGTGGGTAAGGCACAGTGAAGCTAAAATTCAAAGTCAGTCCTGGCAACGAGAATTGCATGTTTTGGACTGCAAGTCTTTAGGCTGACACCCAACATTTGTACATCCTTCTGTCACAGGTAGATTGAGGATATTTGACATGCTTCTGAATCACGTATAAAATCACCGTGGTTTTTAACCGGACATATTAAGGTAATTCCCAGACTTCTCTCACAAAAGTCAGCTTCAAGCTTAACAGCACCTAATTCAGAATTACTACAGTATACATTTTACATGTACAATATCCCTAGAAAGCCAGTTTTATACTGCTAATTTACAATCTCCATTTGTACATAATTTAAGCTAGTATTCAGAAAGACATTCATATTTATGAATAAATCAAGTCAAATAGACTGGTATTATCTCTGCAGCAGAATATAAAGTTAAACCCCACTTGAAGGTACTTCCATCTGTCAAAAAGAAACCATTTAACTAAAGGGTGACACAAAATTATTATGTAGATTGGAAACCACAAGGTGAAGCAAGCTCGGAAGGTCAAGTGGCAGAATAAGTTAAAAGGCAACGGAATACATCAAACCAGTTGGAAAACCCCAGAGGCTACAGAATGATTGCATGCAACAGTTCCACTGGACTCGGTCAGAAACAAGTGTAGGTATCAAAAGTGCTTCTGCTGCCAAAGAAAAAAAAAACCAAAACAAAACAAACAATCTCCCTTAACAACACAGTCACGAAAGTTGTAACAATGACATAGGGACTTTGAAAGACATTTAAAGAAATGAGAAATCCTGGAAGTTATCACATATTTAGACTTCAAGCAATAAATAAATCACATGTAAGGATAAAACACATATTTGAGGCTATCCGAACCATCATCCCCTTGCTTGCGCTTTTGCGTCTACAAATCTTCATAGCAAAAGAAACTATTTGAGTCTTCAGATAGATGCACATGCAGACCACTGTATAGTCCAAATATCAGGGAGATCAGTATCTGCATCTCTGGTTAAAGGTGCACAACACAAAGCAAGAGCCAGTGAGACGCATTAAATACCAAAAATATATGTACACAGGATTCAAAGTATGTAACTAGCTAGTAAAACTGAAGAACAAAGATTCTTATCAGCCCGTCTGTTTGCTTCCCTGATTCCATTTCCATGTTACTTCCAGTACATTCTTGTGAAGGTGTGGCCTTATCTACTCTACTAAAAGCATTCAAAGTTATTTACTCAAGTTTAAGCCCTATTCTACTAATTATTCCTTTTCTTTCTTGCCATTTGACACTATACCATTGCAAGGTACCAACCAAATCAACATGCATTGTACTCTGTCTTCACTGGAAGTTTGTTTTTCCTTCCCCTCTCCCG